>Ga0222702_1000218_pt1 | contig 16395 bp, 14 predicted proteins | sample AntAcemetage1504_FD_181152 | JGI IMG/M metagenome (GOLD analysis project Ga0222702, IMG submission 181152) | Saline water microbial communities from Ace Lake, Antarctica - #1504 | ecosystem: Environmental > Aquatic > Non-marine Saline and Alkaline > Saline | place: Antarctica: Ace Lake...
TTTGAATGCAATTATATATCTGCAAAAGATCAAAGTAAGTTCCTCTGAATTCAACTTTTTTAGCTGCCCCCAGGGCTTTTTCCGATATAGAGCAAAGAGAAAGACCGGGAGGTAAACCCAAACACTTCTGGCTGGAGGTTATACAGATATCAATTCCCCACTTATCCACTTCTATCTTAGCTCCACCTAAAGAACTTACCGCATCTACGCAGAATATTACTTCAGGATATTTTTTCATCACCTCAGCAATCTCTCCTACCGGATTCATTATACCGGTTGAGGTTTCATTGTGGGTTACAGTGATAAGGTCATATTTACCGGTAGAGAGAACTTTATCTACCTGTTCGGGAAGATTAGGGGTACCCCATTCTACTTCAAACTTATCGGCAGGGACATTATTCTCTTCTGCCATAGTAAACCAACGATTGCCAAAATTACCGCAGGAAAATACTGCTGCTCTTTTTTGAGTACAGGAACGAACAGCTCCCTCCATCAGGCCACTACCGGAAGAAGTAGATAATAAAATCTCATTTTGCGTATACATCAGCTTTCTTAACTTATCACTGATACCTTTTTGCAAAATGGAAGCCTCCTTGGTCCGATGACCAATCATGGGAGTAGCCATCTTTTGTAAAACATCTTCAGTAACATGGGTAGGACCGGGAATAAATAATTTTTTATACATTTTTTTCTCCTTATTTTAATTTATCTTTGATATAATGTTAAAATATAAAAAAATCCCTTGCTAGCATTGATTACTATCATTGCTAATACTAGCTGGGACTAATAATTTTTTTCGGTACTACACTCCACCCAATTCAACAAAACTCCCTTTTACCGAATCTCTTTTTTATTATACTATATTTTATTTGTATTAATAACTTACTTAATTTAACAAATAATAACTATTTCGTCAAGTAATTTTTTGCACAAAGTATATTTTAAAAATCCTTTTTATTTATTCTACTTAATTATCTATTTCTTTTTTCCAAATAATCTTTCTAAAATTAATTTATAACCATCAGCCCCATAGTTTAAACATCTTTTTACCCGGCTAATAGTTGCTGAACTTGCTCCTGTTTTATGTGCAATCTCTTCATAAGTAAAGCCATCATTTAGCATTCGAGCTACTTCCAACCTTTGGCTTAATTCCTTAATCTCGTTAATGGTAACTAAGTCTTCAAAGAAGCTGTAACATTCCTTTTCATTGTTCAGGAGTAATATAGCCTTAAATAATCGGTCAGTTAATTCATCCCTCCAACGAGGATAATTTTCCATTTTATCACCTCATTTTCTTCTTCTTTTTAATTCTTTAAATATTTCTTGAGGAGAAATATTGAAATTACCCAAAGCTACCAAGGTGTGAAAACAGAGATCAGCTACTTCATATATAATTGCACTTTTTTCTTTGTCTTTAAGGGCAATAATAACTTCTGCTGCCTCTTCCCCTATCTTCTTGGGTAATAAATCCTCAGAATTAGCTAGTAATTTACAAACATAGGAATCCTTTTGGTAATTCAATTTTCTATCTTGGATTACCTGATATAACTCATTAATAATCTCACTGTTTGTTTCTGATGTTTCGCTCCTGTCTTCTTTTTGAGAAAATTTTGTCCCCTCTGCCTGTTCTTTTTGTAAAAGGAAAGGAGATTTAAGTTTAATTTCTTTTATTTTACCATCTTTAATCTCTTTAAAAAAGCAGGAATAATTCCCGGTATGGCAGGCAACCCCTTTCTGCTCTACCAAAATTAACAAGGTATCATTGTCACAATCTAAGACAATCTTTTTTACCGACTGAATATTCCCCGAAGTATTACCTTTGAACCATAATTTCCTTCTGCTCCTACTGTAAAAACAAGTTCTTCCTTCTTCTAAAGTTTTTTCAAAAGATTCCTTATTCATATAAGCTAACATTAAAACCTGCTTGGTCATCTCATCCTGAATTATAACTGGTATTAACCCTTCTTTATTGAATTTTACTTGACTCAAAATTTCGCTTTTATTCATTATTCATCTCACCCTTCACCTTCTCCTTCGCCAGTCTTATTTTTACTCCTCTTTGTCCTAAAAATTCTTTAACTTTTGATATAGAATATTCTTTTTTATGAAATATAGAGGCAGCCAAAGCAGCATCCGCCTTCCCCTTAACTAACACCTCATACAAGTCTTCTGGTTCACCGGCACCACCAGAAGCAATAATGGGAATATTAACATTTTCTGAGACCATCTTAGTCAATTCAATATCATACCCTTCTTTAGTTCCATCTTTATCCTTGCTGGTAAGTAATATCTCTCCTGCTCCCAACTTTTCCACTTTTTTAGCCCAATCCACTACTTTTAAATTAGCCCTATTCCTCCCTCCATTAGTTACAACTTCCCAATCAGAATCCACCCTTACAACATCAATGGCCACTACAATGGTAGAACTACCGAATTTTAAACAAGCCTCCTGAATTAGGGGGGGATTCAAAACAGCTGCCGTATTGATAGACACTTTATCTGCTCCCGCTCTTAATACTTGAGATATATCTTCCAGGTTCTTTATTCCACCGCCTACCGTGAAAGGTATAGAAACTTTCTCCGCTGTCTTTTTTACTAATTCAATTATAATATTCCTCTTTTCCCAGGAAGCAGCAATATCCAGAAAAACCAGTTCATCTGCCCCTTCTTTTTCATAAAATGAAGCCAGTTCAACTGGGTCTCCCGCATCTACTAAATTAACGAACTTAATTCCCTTTACTACCCGGCCTTCTTTTGTGTCCAGGCAGGGTATAATTCTCTTGGTAAGCATTACCAATTCTCCTTTCGTTTTTAGTTAGCTAATTAGCTAGTTAAAATACAGGTTGCGAGTTTAAAAAGTCTTTACAGTAAACTAAAAACTATAAACTATAACCCGTTTTATACTAACGACTATTCACTATTCACTAACGACTAATTTGATTGTTTCTTCTAATAAAATACTCCCTTTGTATAAAGCTTTTCCTATAATAATTCCTTCTATACCTAATGCTTCAAATTTCTTCAATTCTTTTATATCGTTTAAAGAGGCAATCCCCCCGGAGACAATGAGGGGGATATTGAGCTTCTTTACCATCTTTTCTATATTCAATATATTGGGTCCCATAAGGGTCCCATCTCTTTTAATATCAGTATAAATTATCCGCCTGACACCCAATTTCTCCATCTCACTCGCAAAATCCAGGGCATCAACAGGGGCAATATTCTGCCATCCTTCTATAGCTACATGCCCATCTCGAGCATCAATGCCAGCTATTATCTGTTCTGGAAAATCCTCAAACAGCCTCTTGGCCAGGGGCTTATCTTTCCAAAGAATAGTACCCAGAATTATTCGGTTTACCCCAAGGGCTACCAATCTTTTTACTTCCTTATAATGCCTAATCCCTCCTCCTACCTGAACAGGAACATTAACTTTCTTGACAATCTGTTCCAGTAAGGAAATATTAGTCAGTTTCCCATATCGGGCTCCATCCAGATCTATTACGTGGAGCATTTTCGCCCCTTTATCAGCCCATTTTACTGCCATCATTACCGGGTCATCAGAAAATATCTCCACATCTTCAAATCGACCTTCTGTAAGGCGAACACATCTGCCTTCTTTAATATCTATAGCAGGAATAATTAACATTTAACTCAATCTCCCCCCAAGTTTTTCAAAATTTCTAATCTATAATCCCTTTGGTGGAAGGAATATCATTTATTCGATTATCTTTTTTAGTTGCCTCATCTAAAGCACGACCAAAGGCTTTAAATATCGACTCGATAATATGGTGGGAATTTTTCCCATAAAGTAGATTTATATGTAGAGTCATCCCAGCATGATAGGATAAGGCTCTGAAAAATTCCTCCACTAAATTAACTTCAAAAGAACCTACTCTTTCCTGTTCAAATTGAACTTTGTAGATCAATTGTCCTCTTCCACTTAAGTCTATGGCTACCTGTACCAGAGATTCATCCATGGGCAAGATAGTAAATCCATATCTTCTAATCCCTTTCTTATCTTGTAAGCCATTCTTAATAACCTCCCCCAGACAAATTCCAATATCTTCTACGGTATGATGATAATCTACCTCAAGGTCCCCCTTAGCTTTTACTTCCAGGTCGAAAAAACCATGCCGGGTAAATAGGGTAAGCATATGGTTTAAAAAATAAATTTCTGTCTGTAAATTACTTATCCCTTTGCCATCTAAATCTATCTTCACTTCTATCTCGGTTTCCAAACTCTTTCTTTTGCATTCACCTTTTCTCTCTTTCAAGATTATTAACACCTGCCTTTCTATCAAGGTCTACTTTTTTAACTCTCCCTAACCAATCTAAGACGCAATTAACATCCTGGGCTAATAAATCCACCCCTTCACTCAGGTAAAACTCTATCGTTCTATTTTGTAAATTAAATCCTTCCGCTAAAACTATTGCCGATAAAAACTTTATTTCTTTTGCTTCTTTATTAAAATTTTTTACGGTAATCAGATCATCCCAGGTATCACCTATATAGACCCCTGTTTTAGTCTTTAAACTGGTAGATAACTTCTTTAATCCCTGTGGATGGGGTTTTTCCAAACCATCATCGGCAGTAATTACCTCTTCCTTAAAACCGATATTCTCCCAGTCTAACCTTTTAATGACTGACCTGGCCTCTCTTTTAGTCCTGCCAGTTAAAATGCCAATAGAATAATTTTGTAAAAAATTTTTCTTGTTTTTATCTATAATGATCCTTTCCTGCTTTATTAACCCATCCTTCTTAGTTAACGAAGGATGAAATCCGTAAATATTAAAACAATATTCTTCTCCCGCATAGATCTCTTTAAATATTTTAGCAATTAATTCCTTATCCCACTGATTAAATATCTTATCCTTTATGTTACAATTTTTCTCAGCTAAATCTACGACTTTACCTAAACCTCCTCCTGAAGGTAATATCCTGGTAGTAAAGGTTTTTATATCGGGCTTACTATTTCTAAGCTCATCTATGTTTTTTAAATTATTATCTTCAGCTTTCATCAGGTAAAACAAAACCACAGCTGAAGTCAAATTCCAATCATTGTTAAATCCCCCTACCAACTTAAAATATTTAACCTCTTCCGGATTGATTAAATTTTGAGAGCCCTGAAGGCGTAATATCTCTTTAAAATAAAATTGAACCGTTTGGCATACAGCTTTTCTAAAAGAATCCCGCACATCCATTAGAACGCCATCAATATCAAAGACCAGAGTATCTATCTGAGATATTTTATCTAAAATCTTTTTATTTAAAATAATATTTTTGTTAAATAAATAATTTGAATTTAATTTTTCCGAAATCAACATTAATTAATCAACTCTTTCTTCTCTATGAATTTCTTATCTCTATCGAACGAGCATGGGCCTCCAGCCCTTCTAATCTAGCCAAGCTTGCTATTTTTTGCCCATCTTTCCTTAAGTTCTTTTTATCGTAGAAAATTATGCTACTCTTTTTGATAAAATCAGTTACCGATAATGGCGAAAAACATCTTGCTCCCCCGGAAGTAGGAAGAATATGATTGGGTCCTGCCCAGTAATCTCCTAAAGGCTCCGGCGAATAAGCCCCCACAAATATTGCTCCAGCATTCCTTATCGCGCCTAATATTTGCCAGGGATTTTCTATTTGCAATTCTAAATGCTCAGGAGCAAAATTATTTATAAACTCTAAAATTATCTCTTCGTCTTCAGCAATAATTAATTTCCCCTGGCTCTTCAAGGCTTCCTGAATAATTTCCCTCCTATTTAAATCTTTCAACTCCTGCTTAATCTCTTCTTCCACTTTTTCTGCTAATGAAGCAGAGGTAGTTATTAAAATTGCCAAAGCTCTTACATCATGCTCTGCCTGTGAAAGCAAATCACAGGCCAAATATTTTGGGTTAGCTTTGTCATCAGCCCAAATGAGAATTTCGCTTGGTCCTGCTAACATATCTATATCCACTTTTCCAAAGACATTTTTTTTGGCCAAAGTTACAAAGATATTCCCCGGGCCCACAATTTTATCCACTTTCTTTATAGTTTCTGTTCCATAGGCCAAAGCAGCTATGGCCTGGGCTCCTCCTATTTTATAGATTTCCAATATGCCCAATTCCCGGGCAGTAGATAATAAGTAGGGATTTATTTTGCCATCAGGAGAAGGTGGGGTTACTACAACAATCTCTTTAACCCCCGCAATAATTGCCGGTACTGCTGCCATAATAAGGGAAGAGGGGTAAGCAGCCGTTCCTCCCGGGACATACAAACCCACTCTCTCAACGGGATTCACTATTTGCCCCAAAATAATTCCTTTTTCTTCTGTAGTAAACCAGGAATTTTCTTTCTGATGCAGGTGGTAATTTTTGATCTTCTTTATAGCCTCTCTTAAAACTTCCAATAAATCTTCCCTTACTTCCTGGCTGGCAATATTCCATTCTTCCGGACTAACCGGTATCCCTGAAGAGTTCAGCTTTACCCCATCAAACTTTTCCGTAAACTCAAGAAGAGCTTTATCCCCTTCTTTTTTCACACTGAATATAATTTCTCTAACCTTATTTTCAATATCATCTACCAGGTTATCTTCAGAATAACCCTGCCTGCAAATCTCTTCTATTTTTTTCTTATTATTTTTATTTAAAAAAATGGTCTTTATCAACTCGAACCAATCCTTTCTTCCACATTATTCTCTTACCATTCTGCAATTTTATCTGATTCTAAAGATATAAATTTTTTAATATCCTGTAAGAGTCCTGTAATTCTTTTATGTTTAGTTTTATAACTAATCCGGTTAACGATTAGCTGGGCACTTAGAGGAATTATCTCATTAATTATTTCTAACTTATTCTCCTTTAGGGTGCGCCCGGTAGAAACTATATCAACAATCATATCTGCCAGATCTACCTGAGGAGCCAATTCTACTGATCCGTAGAGTTTAATTAATTCCACATATATTCCCCTTTTTTTAAAATAGCCTGCTGCAATGCGGGGATATTTGGTTGCTACCTTTAAACGGTGCCCATTATTTTTATAATATTTTTTTTGTTCTCTCTCTTTTGGAGCAGCTACTATCATCTTACACTTTCCAAATTTTAAATCTAAAAGTTTATAAACATCTTTTTTCTCTTCTAATAATATATCCTCTCCGACAATCCCAATATCTGCTACACCACATTCAATATAAGTAGGATTGTCTTTAGGTCTGGTAATGATAAATTTTGTCTCCTTTTCCTGGTCAAAAAATACCAATTTTCTGTTTATCTCTTTCCCATGTTTTAAATCAATCCCTACCTCTTCAAACAATCGAATAGAAGGTTTAAACAGCCTTCCACTAGGTAAAGCAATAACTAAATAGTTAGTATTAATTTCTCTACTCATAAGTTATCATTTCCTCTTTTCCTGATGTTACTTCAATTCTTTTAATTTTGTTGGACTGATTATTGTCTACTATTACTATATATTTTATCCCTTTAGAACCAGCATAATTTAACACCTCTGCAAACTTTCTCTTCCCTACCTCCAACTCTATAATCAGCCCTTTTTTTCTCAAATCTCCAGCTACTTTTAGGGCTTTTTTAAAATTATCTTTATTGTTTTGGTAATGTACCAAGTACTGATCAGGCCTTTTTACCTCTAAAGAATTTATATCCTCTCTCTCTAAGGCCATTATCAATCTTTCTAATCCAACAGCAAACCCGGTGGAAGGTAAATTTTCTCCAAACTTTAAACAAAGATTATCGTATCTTCCTCCACCACAAATCGGAAATCCCAGATTGTCAGTATAGCCTTCAAATATAATTCCGGTATAATAATCAAAACCCCGTATAATTCCTAAATCTATCAGAACGTATTCTTCTAATCCGTAATCTCTCAAAAGATTATAGACTTTTTTTATCTCTTTCAAAGCAGATAGCGATAATTTATTGTTTATCATCTTTTCTGCCTCTTCTAATACTTCCTCTCTTCCTCTTAAAGTAGGCATTTTTAAAATAAATTCTTTTTCTCTATCTTTAATATCGGAAAAAGACAATATCTTTTCCAGTAATACAAAATCTTTATTTGAAATTGCTTCCTTTATTTCCAATTTTCTCTTCTCTTCGGCCTTTATCGATTGCATAATTCCGTTGAAAAAATTAATATGCCCTATATCTATAAAAAATTTTTTGAGCCCGCTATTTTTTAAACACTCTACAGTTAAGGCAATAACCTCTGCATCCGCCTCTTTACTATTTACCCCTATCAACTCTACCCCCATCTGGCAAAACTCCCTTTGGCCTCCCACTTTAAAATCATCATACCTGAATACATTACCCATATAATAAAATCTCAATGGTTTAGGCTCCTGTTGCATTTTAGTGGAAGTTACTCTGGCCAAAGGTGTAGTCATCTCGGGACGAAGGGCAATAATATTACCTTCTCGGTCAAAAAATTTGATCATTTCTTTTTTCACGATTGAGCCTGCGCCCCTGGCTAATATATCGTAAAATTCAAAAGTAGGAGTAATTATTTCTTGATAACCCCATTGGCTAAAAATCTGACTTATTTTATTTTTTAATAATCTCCTTTTTAAAACTTCCTCTGGCAACAAATCGTTTAAACCTTCAGGAATATTCATCCGCAATTACCTCTCTCTTAACTTTTATCTTCTCTTAATTCATTAATCCTTCAAAATTAATCGATACCCACGCCTTTACAGAAAGAAAACTGATAACCAAAAACTGTAAACTTGCACCTCTTTTGCATTTTGCATTTAATACTAATGATTAATTAAATTTATATTCTTTAATACGTTAAAGTATTAACGAGATAAATATAGAGAAATTTTAACATTATTTTAAAATTCTGTCAATAGTAACTTGCGCGGTTTTTTGTAAATTTGTGAGTTTTTTTTGGGGAGGGGTAGATTTGAATATCTATATATGTGGGTTTAGGTGTAAATAGGGATACCCAGAAAAACCTTTTTTGTAATTTTTAACGCTTATATTTTTTGATTGTCTTAACCCTCTGTACCAAGCCAGCAATGTATCATTATCGTGTGTTCCGGTGTATACGACGCAGTGTTTTTCATAACCTTTCGGTTTTGATTTTAGAGAAGTTTTTTCGCCAAAGGAAAATTGTAAAATCTCCATTCCCGGAAAGCCAAAACTTTCCTTTAACTTGTTGACTTCCGGAGTTATAAATCCTAAGTCTTCAACTATAACTGGTAGATCCCCCAAATACTGTTTTACCGCGGAAAACAGTTCGTACCCGGGAGCTTTTACCCATTTGCCCCTCTCAGTTGTCTTTTCTGATGCATCGATTGCCAAATAAAAATCAAAAGAATTAATAAAGTTAATTACTTTTTTATTTTTAATATATTCTATATTCGGCATAAAACTTAAAAATCCTTCTTTTTTGAAAAATAATTTTTAGTATAAATTCATTAGTTTTAGCAATAAGGGCTATTGCATACACCTCTCTAAGTAACAAGAAACCGAATTTAAACTCTAGAAACTCAATCAACCCATTAAAAAATAAGGCTTTCCGCCAACATTTAAAATAAGCCCTTTTCTATCACAAAAAACGGTTTTTATACTAAAACCATCCTATCTTCTACATAATTGTCTTTACGATCTCCTAACAGGGAAAATTTCCTGATTAGATCTTCTACGGTAATTTTTTTTCTTTCTTCTCCCTGTATATCAAAAATATTATGTCCTCTATCCATCATTACGGTTCGATTACCCACATCCAAAGCCTGTTTCATATTATGAGTAACCATTAAAGTGATTAAATCTCCCTGCCGCTCTTCCACTAAATCTTGAGTCAGCTTTAAAATCTTTTTATTACTTTCCGGGTCTAAAGCTGCTGTATGTTCATCTAAAAGTAAAACTTTAGGTTTAAACATGGTAGCCATTAACATGGTCATTGCCTGTCTTTGGCCACCTGAAAGTAAGCCCACTTTTTTAGAAAGATTATCCTCCAATCCTAAACCTAATTCGCTTAATTTTTCTCGAAAAAAGTTTCGCAAATTTTTATTAATTCCCAAACGTAATCCTCTTTTTTCTCTTTTTATAGACAAAGATAAGTTTTCTTCCACAGTCATATATGGAGCGGTCCCTAAAAGGGGATTTTGAAAAACCCGGCCGATCCAGCGAGCTCTTTTATATTCGGCCTGGTTGCTAATTACTTCCCCTGACAATTTTATCTCTCCCTTATCTTGCTGTAGAGTTCCCGAAATTAAATTTAATAATGTTGACTTACCAGCACCATTACTACCAATAATAGTTATAAAATCACCCTTTCTAATACTTAAGTTAAAATTATCTAAAGCCAGTGTCTCATGAGGCGTATTTTTTGCAAAATACTTTGTTAATTTTTTAATGATCAACATAGACTATACTTCCTTCCCGTTATCATTTTGAAGATCTTTTCTCCCTAAATTGAATCTTTCGGCAAAATTAAGCTTTCGTCTTATTATGGGCACGGTTAATGCTATGATTACCAGTAAAACGGAAATTAATTTTAAATCACTAGGTTTGAAGCCAAGACTATAACCATAACGCAAAGCAATAATCATCAAAAAGCGATAGATCAAAGAGCCAATTAATACAGCAATGGTTCTCCAGAAAATAGTAGGTATCTTTATAATACTAATTCCAATAATTACACAAGCTAATCCCGAAACGACAGTGCCTAAACCCATATTAACATCAGCAAATCCGGAATATTGAGCAAAAAGTGCACCAGATAAACCCACTAAAGCATTTGAAATACAAAGTCCAATAATTTTGGTAAAATCTGTATTCACTCCTAAACTTCTTATCATTTGTTCATTGTCACCGGTGGCAATAAGAGCCAACCCTATCTCTGTAGACAAGAAATAATCTATAATAAATTTTATTATGATAACCAGAAAGAAGAAAAAGAAAGGAATCAGATAATCTATCGATAAATTAGGAAAATAGTTTTTTATTTCTCTCAATAAGGTCATTTTCCCCAATAAAGGAATATTTGGTCTTCCCATAATTCTTAAATTAACCGAATAGAGTAAGGTCATGGTTAAAATACCTGATAAAAGATTGCTTAATTTTAATTTAGTATGTAATAATCCGGTAATTAATCCGGCAAGAGAGCCGGCTATTATGGCTAAAAATGTACCCCATAATGGGTCTCCTCCCGAAAAAATGACCCTGGCGACTACCGCAGCTCCTAAAGGAAAACTACCATCAACGGTTAAGTCAGGAAAATCCAATATCTTATAAGTAATAAATACTCCTAATACCATTATTCCAAAAACTAATCCTTGTTCTAATGCATGTAAAAAAAGACTTATCGACATATTATCTGTTCCTTTCTCTTAATAAAGAATTAATCGCCCTGTACTTTACCATCTTTTATAATTTTATCAGCTTCTTTTACAATGTCTTCACTTACAGAAAGCCCAATGGTTTTTGCAGTATCCAGATTCACCACAAATTGTAAATCCTTAGGATTAGTTATGGTCTGAATGGGAATATCGGAAGGTTTAGTACCTTTGATAATCTTTAGAGCTATCTCCCCGGATTTCTTCCCCAAGGAAAAATAATCGATACCGTAAGAAGCCAAGGCTCCTTTATCAACTGTACTTGGATCAGCAACAATTAAGGCAATCTTTTCCTTATTACAAACATTGATTACAGATTCCAAAGCAGATACGACTGTATTATCGGTAACAATGTATATCGCATCCACTCTTCCCTCCAAAGACTGTGCTGCCATTAAAACTTCACTGGAATTACTGACTGTGACTTCGATTAAATTAAGGCCGAGTTCTTTACAGGCTTCTTTTGCTACTTTAACTTGAACTACTGAATTTGCCTCACCCGCATTATAAATGGTTCCAACGTTCTTAGCTTTCGGTAAAAAACGTGGAATTAATTCAATTTGTTGCTTATTTGGAGCAGCATCACTCATTCCAGTAAGGTTATTCCCGGAACTTTCCCAACTCTTTGCCAAATTAGCAGCAACCGGATCGGTAACGGCGTTAATAACTATCGGAATTTCCTTGTTGACTTGTAATGCTGCCTGGGCGGTAGGAGTGGCGATAGCATAAATGAGATCTACCTTATCATCTTTAAATTTCTGCGCAATAGAAATAGTATTATTAAAATCACCCTGTGCATTTTGCAAATCATAGACCACATCTTCGCCTTCCTTTAATCCCGCTTCTTCCAAAGCCGCCTTAAAGCCATTCCGAGCTAGATCTAATGCCGGATGTTCTACAAATTGAGTTACCCCAATCACCAAAGGTTTAGCTAAAGCAAAAGATGATATTCCACCAACGATCATAAGTGTTAATACTAATAACAAAATTGATAAATTTTTCATAATTTTCTCCTTTTTTTTAATTTTTTAATTTTTTAATCAACCTAAAATTAAGCTAAAATTAATTCCATATATTACCTCCTTTCTTCTCTTTTTTCGATAAAAATTAATTTATCTTAAAAATAAAAAAGAAGGGTCAAAAATGTCAAAATATAAAACACCTATGACCCTTCTTTTTTAAATTTCAAAAAAGAAAAACCATAGGCAATGGCCCTGGGAGACACATGCCTATGGTTTTATCTGTGATAATAGTAATTAAATCAGTATTACTATTTATCTCTTAGGCACATACCCCCTCAAGATAATAGTAATAATAATAGTAATAATTATTGATAATATAATCTTTTCTTTTTAATTCTATTTTCATTTTTATTAATCCAAATAAGTAATAATTTATTAATATTACTTAATAATATAACTCTCTTTTATCTTAATGTCAAATTTTTCATTAGAATTCATTAGAATTATAATAAAAAAATTATAGGGTCTTGAAATACAACTTTCCATCTTCCCGCTTCAATTTTTTAATTACTCCGCTAACTGTAACATATGCATGCTAATCTATCCTGCTATTTCTTTTATTGTATGAACTTACCCCCATCCTTAAAGAACTATCTCTTTGACAATAATCTCTTTGAAATTCCCTTCTGAAAGCCTTATATAATAAGGGTTTCAAGAGTGGGCTTCGTATTTTGATTATATGAGCAAATTTCGACTCAACCTATACTTTTACCCTCGGAAAATGGGTGTTTTTTAGCCTATTTTCACTCCCTTAAAATCTAAAAGTGGCTTCCTGTAAGGGTTACGGAGTTTCGGAGAAGCCAAAAAAGGCTAAAAAAAACGTCGAATTTGCCGATTTTTCTAAAATTGAGACGCGTTTAAAGGCACTCTACGTGCGTTTTTAGGGCATTCCTGAAGGTGGTCTGAAAGCCTTATAAACAAAGTGTTTCCAGGACTAATAAATTCTTGTTTACTAAAAAATACTAATAGCGTTTCCAAATAAAGGGCTTTTGTTATTCCCATCTCTTTTTTATCATGATTTATCTCTTCAAAATAAAAAGTCTCCTGTAAAAGGAGACTTTTTATCGATCGGCATCCCGATCTAAACTAACAAGCTTATCGTACAATTATATAATACCTTAAAGGAATAATTTGTCAATAGCTCAAAACCCTTTTTTCTATCTTTGTCCTTCGCTCTTAAGAGGAGATCTAAAAAAATATGTGGACAGTATTCTTTTGTACTCCCGCATTTAGTACAAGACAAAAAGCAAAGCCTATCCCCATATTTTTCTATAAATAAAAATAGGTGTCTGCCCTTATTATATTTTTTGTCTATTAGTTTTATTATATTTTAAAGTGCTTCTCTTCCAAACTCAATGTATTTAGGACAAGCTCCATAATTTCTGAAGGCATAAGAATAGAGAAGCATCCCCTGTTCCTTCTCCAAAATCTAACCCCTTTTCATTTCTCTTTATGGTAAAAAGGATAACCACCTGGGAGCAGATATTACTAAAATCTTATTTTTATGATTTGTAACTATTCTTCCAATATGTTTTTTATTCAATAACTGAATTGCCGGCACATCAAGTTTATTCTGGAATTTAATCAAGCTTTTTGAGACATTTTCATCCGATAGTTTACATTCAATCAGCAGCACAGGATGATGATTTTTACAAATAAGAAAATCAACTTCTTCTTTTTCTTTATTGCGAATATAATGCAGGGAAAAATCTCCCAATCCCAAATCGTTCCAATTCAAAATTGCTCTGTATAGTTCTAATCCAACCATATTCTCAAAACGGATACCTTCATTATCTATTTGCACATAATCAAAAAGATAAACCTTCTTTTCCTTTTTAATTGCCCTAGGAATTTTATATGTCCATGGCGATATTCGAAATATCAAATAATGAATTTCAAACACTTCAAGCCAGGTTTTAATACTGTCCACGGATACCTGGACATTTGTATTTAATGAACTTAGAGAAAGAGGATTACCTACTTTTAGCGGTAAAAGAGAATACAATATTTCCAGGGAATTAAACTTCTTTATTTGCGTTAAATCTTGAATATCCTCCCTGATTAACTGGTGCTGATAATTATTTGACCACAACCGGTAAAAATCCTTTTTTCCCTTCAAAAAGGGTTCAGGAAATCCACTGAGCTCAAAAAGATCATCCCATAAACCATAGTTTGTTTTAATGTCCTCTTGAAAACGAAAAGGATTATTAATGAAATAAGGTACTGAGTATCGGTGGTTCGTCAATTCTGAGTAGGTAAAAGGTAGTAGGTGGAATTTCATATATCTACCGGCCAGGGAATCTCCACCTTTTTGATACAAATCTAATCTACCGCTACCGGTAACCAGAATCTTGTATTCCTTAGCAAATCTGTCATAAACTCCTTTGAGATAATTCTTCCAATTGCTGTATTTATGAATTTCGTCAAAAATAACTAAAGGAATCGATTCATCCATCCGGTCGACTTTCTCAAAAAAGTAAGGATCTTTAATCAACTCTCTCTTGCTGGGAATATCATCCCAATTATAATAAACTTGATTAGTAAAATCCCTGGCAATCATCTTTGCCAGGGTCGTTTTTCCGCTTTGCCTTGGCCCAGATAATAATACCATATTTTTATACGATGATAGCTTTTTCCATATTTTTTGATAAAGGATTCTCTCTTTCATAGTAACTATGTTACTACTTCATTCGAAAATAGTCAAGACCGTTTTCGATTAGACTCGAATAAAGTCACTTCTAATAATACTTACAAATTTAACCTCACTCAAGTCCCCATAAGATAAGGCTTTTCGCCAACATTTAAAATAAGCCCTTTTAAGCGCTTATTTTAAAAAATAGGATAAATCACTCCAGGCAACCTCAAGAAACGCAGCTACGGCAATATTTCGTTGAAACCCTTATTTTGTAAGACTTTCAGGCTGCTAAAAATGGGGTTTTTAGCCCTTTTTTACTTTATTTTCTCCCTATTTTAGAGCCACTACCAACATCTCATAAAACAAAAAAATGCAGAAACCCTTATATTTTCTATGTTTTAGAACCTTACTATTTTTTTCTTATAAAGACTAATAATCCTCTAATTCTATATATATTTATTCCTCTTGTTTATGCTATATCTTGTAATAACAAGAGCGGGCAATGAGATTGCCGCGTAGTTTCACTCCTCGCAATAGCAAAGGGGAAATGATGTAAAATCTGTAAAAAAAGTCTTCCTGAAAGCCTTATATAATAAGGGTTTCAGGAGTGGGCTTCGTATTTTGATTATATGAGCAAATTTCGCCTCAACCTATACTTTTACCCTCGGAAAATGAGTGTTTTTTGACCTATTTTTGCCTTCTCAAAATCCAAAAATGGCTTCCTGTAAGGGTTACGGAGTTTCAGGGAAGCCAAAAAAGGCTAAAAAAAACGTCTAAATTGCCCATTTTTCGAAAATTGAGACGCGTTTAAAGGCACTCTACGTGCGTTTTTAGGGCATTCCTAAAGGGAGTCTGAAAGCCTTATAAACAAAGGGTTTCCGGTAGGGGTAAAAAAGAACAGAGAACCGTACCCTGTTCCTTTATTTTCCCTTTCCCCTTTCTAAAAAATAATCTTTAGCGCTTTTTCCATAAAGGCTTCCTCTTTTCAAGAAAAGCCTCTACCCCCTCTTTGGCATCTTCAGTCAAACATAAAGAGGCAAAAAGTTCACCCATATAATCTATCGCTTGATGATAAGGCAAATCCTGCATCTGATAAATACCTTTTTTCCCTATTTGAAGGGCAAGGGGACTTTTTTGGGCAAATTTTTCTGCCCATTCCATCGTCTTTTCTTCAAGTTCTCCGGAGGGAACTACGTGGTTTACCAAACCTAACTTTTCCGCTTCTTGTGCTGAAATAATATCTCCGGTTAGAATTAACTCTAAAGTCTTTTTTCTTCCAACCAATCGGGATAAGGGAACAGCAGGCCCTAAACAGATCAATCCAAGGTTAATGGCCGTTGTACCAAATTTGGCATCTTCGGCAGCAATGGTAAAATCACTGGCATAGACCAATCCTGCTCCATTCG
>Ga0222702_1000221_pt1 | contig 16319 bp, 15 predicted proteins | sample AntAcemetage1504_FD_181152 | JGI IMG/M metagenome (GOLD analysis project Ga0222702, IMG submission 181152) | Saline water microbial communities from Ace Lake, Antarctica - #1504 | ecosystem: Environmental > Aquatic > Non-marine Saline and Alkaline > Saline | place: Antarctica: Ace Lake...
AGAGATCTCTCAAATAGTCTCTATGTTCCTTTCGATAGGCACACCATCTCTCCCTGAGGCGTTTGCTATTGCTGTTGATCAGTGCTGTCTCTCCGGTTTCAGGGTCTTTAAGGGCGATCATGCCCACTTCGGGGAGGACCTCTTCGGCCGGGTCAGTCACCCGGATGACCGTGAGATCGTGTTTTTTAGCGGTGAGCTTCAGCGATTTTTCAAACCCGGTATCCATGCAGTCTGATATCAGGAATAGAATCGCATGGCGCTTCGCCACCCGGTTAAGATAGGTAAGGACCGCATCTATGTTGGTGCTCAGGTCTTGGGGTTCATAGGTGAAAATCTCTTTGATAAGTCGCCACACATGAGAGGCCCCCTTCTTTGGGGGAATATACTTTTCGACACCGGAACTGAACAGGATGGCCCCCACCTTGTCATTGGTGCGGATGGCTAAGAAAGCGAGCATTCCTGCCACTTCAGCCATTAATTCCCGCTTAAATTTCCCTTTTGTTCCGAACAGGTGGGAACCGGAGAGATCTAAGATAAGGATAACGGTCAGTTCCCTCTCCTCGTGAAAGACCTTGACAAATGGGCGGCCGAAGCGGGCAGAGACATTCCAGTCGATCGTCCTGATATCGTCACCGATCTGGTACTCCCTGACCTCGGCGAACTCCATGCCCCTCCCTTTGAAGGCGCTTTCATACTGGCCTGCAAAAAGATCATTGGCTAAACGCTTCGTGGTGAAGTGAAACCTCTGGATCTTCTTGAACAACGCCTCCGAGAGCATCTCAAGGCACCTCAATCCGTTCTAATAATCTCTTTATAAGATCATCGGTGCTCATCTCTTCCGCCTCTGCCTCATAGCTGAGAATAATCCGGTGGCGCAACACGTCAGGGGCCATTGATTTCACATCCTGCGGCGTCACATACCCACGGCCGCTCAAAAACGCGTGGGCGCGTGAGGCCAGACCAAGCCAGATAGAGGCCCTGGGCGAGGCCCCATAGCTGATCATGGAAGCGATATCGAGATCAAATTCCTTTGGGTTTCGGGTAGCCCTGGTAAGCCGCACAATGTAATCCATAATCCGCTCCTCCATATGGATCGCATTCATGGTCACACTGGCGGATCGGATTTGAGCCACATCCACTACACCTTCGACATCCTCTACCACCCCACTATAAACCCTCTCCATAATCTCCTTTTCTTCCTCGGCCGAAGGGTAATCGACCTTGATCTTCAGCATAAAACGGTCGATCTGGGCCTCTGGAAGCGGATAGGTCCCCTCCTGTTCAATCGGATTCTGGGTAGCCAAGACCAAGAATGGCCTGGCCAACGGAAAGGTGGTTTCACCGATGGTGATCTGGTGTTCCTGCATTGCCTCCAACAGGGCGCTCTGGACCTTTGCCGGCGCCCGGTTAATTTCATCAGCCAGGATGATGTTGTGGAAGATGGGGCCCTTTTTGATTTCAAATGTGGCGGTGTCAGGCCGGTAGAACTGCGTCCCTAATATATCCGCAGGGAGGAGGTCCGGGGTAAACTGTATCCTCTGAAAAGTCGTATTAATGGTGGCGGCCAAGGTCTTGACTGCCGTGGTCTTTGCCAGACCGGGAAGACCCTCCAACAAAAGATGGCCATCGCACAGAAGCCCGATCAGCATCCTCTCTATGAGGTTCCTCTGTCCCACAATGACCTTTTCTATACCTGCCATAATCTGCCTGAGAACCAGGCTCTCTTTCTCAACCCTACGGGTGATTTCCTGTATATCCATCAATCATTTTCCTCCTGATTTCACCGAAACTTGTCTCTGTTTTTCCTAATCCTCATTTAATTCAATTCCTTTTCGTAAGCGTTAACAGAACTCTTGAACCGTATCTTCTCAATAAATCGGGGCAAATCCTTTGCTGTGCTATTTGTCTGGATTCCCACTTTCACGGGAATGACAGATGTTTACTCTATCATGACGTATACTTACTCTATTTCGTCATTCCCGCGTACGCGGGAATCTCCCGGGATTACCGCGACTTATTGAGATGCTACCCTGAACCATTGAAGCGGTAAATTGTGATCAATGTTCCTATAGCAAAGATATTGCCCATGTCAAATCCAAAATCTCTTTACCTGAATCAGTTGACTTTTTAAAGTTATTTCTGCTAACAAGCCCTAAACAAATAAAGAATTAAAGGAATCGAGATGTTTAACTCAATTGAAGAAAGTCCGCTTTATCAGATAGCCAACCCCAAGAGTATTGTTTTTTTTGGGGCATCAAATAGTATCAGTGCCATGGGAACCAACCTTCTTATGTCTTTGCAGACGGCAGGCTTTGAAGGTGCTGTTTACCCGGTTCACCTCAAAGAAGAAAAAGTGCTGGGTCTCAATGCATACCGGAGCGTCCTGGATCTGCCGGAGGTCCCGGATCTGGCAGTGATTGTGCTCCCCACTAAGATCGTCAACCAGGCACTTGAGGAATGCGGCAGGAAAGGAATCAGGAAGGCCGCTATAGTTTCCGGTGGTTTTAAGGAGGTCGGAGGCAGTGGGGTTGCCCTTGAAGAGGATCTAAAGGAGATTGCCGGAAGATACGGGATACGCGTTCTTGGACCGAATTGTCTCGGAGTCGCCAACCTTCACCACAAGCTGAATACCACCTTCATCCCCTATGAAGGCCCTGGTGGGTTTATCGGTCTGGCATCCCAGAGCGGGAGCTTTGTTACCCAGATCTTTGACTACCTCTCTAAGTTGGGGCTTGGCTTCAGTACGGCCTTCAGTGTCGGTAACGAGATGGATATTGATCTAATTGACTCCATGGAATATCTCGCTGCCTGCCCCAATACCAAGGTCATAGCCCTCTACATCGAAGGGATCAAGAGGGGGAGGGCGTTTATGGAAACCGCCAGATCGATTGTGCCTCACAAGCCGATCGTGGCACTCTATGTGGGTGGTTCCGAAACAGGGAAACGAGCCGGCTTTTCCCATACTGGGGCATTAGCAGGTCCGGATGATCTGTATAGTGGTATGTTCAGACAGAGCGGGGTTATCAGAGCGCAATCTGTCACCGAGCTGTTCGATTTCTGCTGGGTCCTGGGCAGTCTGCCTAAGCCTGAAGGACCCAGGGTGGTAATTCAGACTCACTCTGGCGGACCAGGGGCCGCAGCGGCGGATTCCTGCGGGAGGGCGGGTCTCGAACTGCCTGCCCTGTCAGATGATACGGTAGAAAAGCTGACGCCGTTTGTCCCTCACACCGGCAGCATCAACAACCCTGTTGATCTCACCTTTTCCAAGAATCCTGATGACTTCTATTCTAATATACCACAGGTTCTCATCAAGGAAAAAAAGGCCGATATGCTGTTGATCTACTTTTTTACCCCGTCTAAGGTCCTTGAGAGAGCGCTTAAGCAGATGGGTTTGTCTGAGGAGGAGATTATGGATCAGGCCCCTAAATTTATGGATCATCAGTGTAGCTCTGTTGCCCGCCTCCTCGAAACAGATAACAAACCGATTATCGGTTATACCTTTCGCAGTCTCCAAGAGCCATCTATTCGTGGGCTTACAGACCGGGGTATACCCGTGTTTCCTGGACCTGAACGCGCTGCGCGGGCCATTGCTGCATTGGTAAAGTACGCGAGCTTTGACACCCGAAAGCTGGATTGGTGAAAACCGAACAACTCATTGACGATCTGCGGGCATGAGACGAAAAACAAAAACCAGGAAGAAACCGACCGCCCCTACCCCGCTCAATCAGGAGCAGGAAGCCCTTATTACCATTTTACTGCAAGAGATTGGGACCACCGAGCCCGTTGAGCTTGTCGCCAAGGTGCCAGATTCGGCCTGTGCTCAAGTCCTTATAGATCGCCTGCCATTAAACGATGAATCCCCTATTCCCCTGCTGTTGGCGCTGAGAACTAACTTTAAAGATAAAGGCGTCGGCAAGGCAATCAAGCGTGCCTTATTCAAGCTCAAGAGAAGGGGTGTCTCTACTGAAGAGTTCCATACCAAAGAGAGCGATTCTTCAACCATCTTGAAACCTTCCCAAAAAGAGCCTCCTCGTTGTTATGTGGGCGCTATTGACGGAGCGGGACTCAGGGCCGTTGCAATCATTGTGCACCGTGGAGGCAAAGGCCTCGACACAGGTCTCGGTGTTGTCTCTGACGAGCAGGGGATTCAGGAGTTCTTTTACCGCAACCTCAGCAAGAAAAGCGCAAAGGAGATAAAAGAGAACTTCTCGCGAGATGCTGGACCGTTAGTGGAAACCTCACTCTCACACGCTGCAACTATTCTTGAAGAGTCCTACCAGAGGCACCTGACGTTAAAATCAGATGTGCCCGCTGATTATCTTGAATTGAGACCGTGGTTACTGGAAAATGCTCCTCTCCTCGTGCGGCCAGTCGTCTATGATTGCATTCCCGAGACGTCCATTTCGGACACGATCCTGACCGATTCCCAGCTCATGGAGCTCTTTGATCACGAATTGATGGAGTTTTGGTTGATTGAGATTGAAGCCTTGAGGCCTTTTATGGAAGATATGTTCAAGGTAGAGGAGAGCCCGATTGTCCTTACCGAGGCCCAGAAGTCTGCCCGGATTATGGAGATTAAGGAAAAGTGCATGGGCGAAATTTTTTCCCCTGAGAGGCGTAAACTGCTGAAGCGCCGGTTAGAGGAGATGGGATACATCTTTTTCAAGCTCGGGCAAGAAGAGACAGCGAATCTGGCCCTTGCGACGGCACATGCCGCGGATCAGGAGGCTACAATCCTGAAAGCCAATCCGGTTATTGAAACCCTTTTGGAGCGGAGCCTAACTTTTTACACGAAGGCCATGGAAGAGAGGGACCCTGAGCAAAGCCAGGAGAGAGACGAATCTTCCCCCATAATACTCCCCTGAGATAGGGGATTGGAGTGCCTAAAATGCCTAAAGTTTGAAGTGCCTAAAGTTGAGGAACTTCGTGTCATTTTAAAAAACCTGGCCTGATCAAGGTCTCCAAGATAAACCAGGTCAAAGGACACGAGTAATATGTAGTCAAGGATTTTGACCGTCCTATCTGTCGAGAGGCACGGTAACAATTCGGTTGGCCAAGCCCTTGATCGAGAATCTTAGACAATTTCAAAATGTTAAATATTGCCTTGCACTTCAAGCACCCCGGTTAAAATGGGCTTCGCATTTATCAGAGTAAATTTTCATGGTCTCGTAAAAAGTCTCCAAGGCCGTCACTCCCGCGAACGCGGGAGTCCATAAGTGGTTAATTTTCCTGGATTCCCGCGTTCGCGGGAATGCCGAAAACGGGTCTTTTTTGACTTTTTACGAGTTTGTCAACTTTAGTTCACTTTAGGCACTTTAAACTTTAGGCACTTTCCCTGGCTTGTCCGGGTTAGGAGGTAACAATGCCCGCAACAATTAATGTAAAAACCGGTTCAAGAATAGACATGGTAGATATTACCTCGCTTGTGCGCGGGGAGGTTTCAAAGGCCGGTGTAACCGACGGGATCTGTGTGGTTTATGTTCCCCACACCACGGCGGGAGTAACCATCAATGAGGGGGCTGACCCCGCAGTCTGTACTGATATTATTCGGAAACTGAATGAGCTGGTTCCCCCGAACGATGGGTATCGTCACATGGAAGGGAACTCCGACAGCCATATCAAGACGTCGATTATCGGCAGCTCTGTTACAGTGATCGTTGAAAACAGCCGTCTGGTCCTCGGGACCTGGCAAAAAATCTTTTTCTGTGAGTTTGACGGCCCGAGATCACGCAGCGTATACGTCAAAGGGCTTGCTGCCCCGGATTATTGAGCTATTATGGCTAATTGCAGTTTTTCAGATAATGCCCGAACTGCCGAATGCTTAAAGGTGAAAACCGATCCACAACGGTCATTATCTCCAGGCCGGGGATAAGGGCTTTCACTACTGGTATATCCAGATCCTCTCTTGTCAGATCGACATATATGGGCTTATAATCGTTCATGATCAAAAGTTTTTCTATGAGATGCAGGTCCTTTGCCGAATCGCCGGATGAGTAGTCCGGAAGGTCCTCATATTCTAAGGTATTCAGACCCTCGGGCGCGGGCATGGATCCGAACCAGTAAGGGTAGGGATAGGGGATTTCGGTCATTGCCGCGACAGCCGCGCGTTTTCCATCAAGATGGGCACCTGTCCCCTTAAGGATCACACCCCCGGGACCTTGTATAAAGGCCCGGTAACAGGGAACACCAAACTCCGGGGTGATATCCAATAAACGGATCTGGATGCCCTTCCGCATGCAGCCCTCGATAATATCGTTCACCTTTGGATCTTCCGCTTCCATAAGAAAACACCTGTAACTGGAATAAGGAACGACCCTTTCCGCATCCCGTTCAATCACCTCGAGGAGAGCGCTGAGTCTTGCCCCTTCAATGGTATTGCCTGCCGCGAGCCCGTTTGAGGGAAGACCGCTTGTCAGACTGATTTCGTCCAGGTTGGAAAACAGAAATACCAATTGGGCAGGCACATAAATTGGGTTCTCCCCATATTCATCCACCTGCTCGCCCATAACCCAGTTCAGATCCTGATTTTTGTATGGGACCTCAAGGCAGATATCATTGGGATTCAAAACCGCTGTGCCCTCTTTCAGCAGGTCTTCGTATCTCGCCTTTATAATGGAATGGTCTTTTTTATATCCGAGTACACGGCTCGAATCAAAACTCGCAAATGACGAATATCGCTCTGCCGCCTCCATGACGCAGGATATACGGCCCTGATGTATGTTCAGGCCCCGGCCATAGCTTGTCTGATCGCCGGTCAACTGCCAGTGGTTTTCCCCGTTCTTAACCGTTACGTTCAGATTCCACGGTCTTTCAACGGCATAGGGGCTGAGCGTGGCGTCCGGGCGGGTTTCCCAGCCCGTAAGGATTCCCAGGCTCTCCAGCTTTCTTATAGCTTTTTTGGCCGCTTCTTTCGGTACAGGGTGTTTCGTTATCGTTCTTGTCCTTTTATTGGGCCAAGCGATTTCTGTAATGGATACAACACTGCCTTCCCATTTATCGATTTCCTCCCGCTTAAAGGGCATTGGGAATTCAGCTTTTTCCAGACAGGGGAGGGTTTCGAGCAAGTGAGTATTTCTGGAAAACCGCTGGAGCCACCAGAAATTCTCGTCGGTGTTTTTTTTCAAAGACCAGGGAATATATATAAGAGGAGAGCATTGAGCCAGTTTATCGATATCAATGGACTCGAATGCCTTTTTAAGGTGGCTGAATCTGACGTGGAGGATACAAGTCTCGTACATAAAGGTCAGCAGATGAAAGTCACCTTTTTCTTGCCCCCTTTGAATCAGTAGTTCCAGTTTCTCCGGTTCCAGCGTTGCAGCCATGTCCAGGATATATTTGTGCATAAACTGGTCATTGGGGTGGGCCCGGCTGTATTCAAGCGCCGTTTCAAAATCCGGTTCTTTCTCGGGGATGCATGCAAACCATCCAACCCCTTTTTCAGTACCCTTCCTCTCGAGTTTGTATTTCATCAGATCATTCTGTGCCAATTCATTACCGTCCTTTGTCATACAGTTAGCGTTTAAGACGTTAATCATCAAATGAGGCTTACTGATTCCGGGTCCGATCCGATTTCTTCCAGCCAATCCTGGACCGCCTTGTAAAGCAAGGTGTAATAATGTTCAGTCCCACCTAAACCTCGTCTGCCAAAGTAGTAGTTGATTTCTAAGATAAGGGGATCCGGGTCTTTCTCTGCAAGAGGGAACACAAAATCGACGGCCGCCAGATTGATTCCGGTTTTATCGGAAAGGAGGAGGGCCTGAACCTTTCCCTTTTCTTTAAGATCAGGCTGCCAGTCATGATCGATAATTGCACCCCTGCTGATAGTGGTTATCTCCTGCCCCGGTTTACTGGGTCGTTTCCAGTAGGTGATGATCCGCTTTCCCATAACCACTGCCCTGAGCACATTCCCGCCACAGGGGACATACTCTTGGGTAACAAATCCCTTCAGGCCGGATCTTTCCCTAAGGGCAAGGTTATCCATGACGTCCTTCACGGCAGTCCTATTTTCAATAAAGAATACACCCTCTGCCTCGTGGCTCATGTTCTCCTTAATCAAAAAGGGTAGATCGTGGGGCAGGGTGTCCGACGGGGGGCATGCTTCCTCGAAATCCTCAACACCATGCCAGCGCAGTGTCCTGGGATGCGGGATCTGAAAATTATTGAACATGAGGCTTTGGCCGATCTTCCCCGGGTATTTGGTACGAGCCTCATAGTTAGGGAATAACGATGCACCGGATGTAGCGCAGATTTGGTAAAGATCCTGGGTAGATGCCTGGGGGAGGATAATGGCCTCTGCCTTTTTAATAGATTCCAGATCATCTGAATCAAGAGCTCTATCTCCAAGGATAATCTGGATATCAGTATCAAAGCATGGGTGAAAGGATAGGATCATGGTTTGACTTTGTCCTGTCAGGTGACTATAATTTTGCAACATACCTTATATAATAGGAGTAAGACAATGCCCATTTTTGAATTCAGGTGTGCCGCCTGCGGTGAGGTGTTTGAAAAGCTTTTCATGAACCCGGATGAACAGGTGGATATGACCTGTCCCAAATGCAGCGCCGAATCGATTGAACGGGTGGTCAGCAGGACCAACTATGCTATCGGTGTAGGTCCCGGCGGCAACCAACCCAAGATTACCGCAAAATCATGCGGAGATTCCAATCAATGTATGACCCTTGACCTGCCAGGGCCGGCGAAATGAGCAAACAAGAGCTGGATGATGATGACAAGGTTCATATCGCCGAGGTTTTTGATGAAGATGTCGTACCGCGACTCATGATAATGCACGCACGAAATGGTAATATTAACTGCGAATTCGCTGGAGAACAATATAAAAACTGGGTTGTAGAGTTCAGGTCCACTCGAGTTGGTTTCAAGATTGTTGACTTCGAGTATGATGAAGACTCAAGGAGTTTTGAGTTGGGTCCCCGGCAATTAATTTGAGATATAACCGGAATTGCGAATTGATCAATTGAAGAATTTTGGAATTCGTTCAATTCCTCAATCCCTTAATTCCTCAATCCCTTAATTGAGACCAATATGTTTGAAAGCAAATTTTTTGGAAAAACCCTAACCAAGCCGCCAAGTTGCCCTTTCTGCGGTCTACTGATAGAACGACCGAAGGAGTTGACAACGCACAGACCAGGGGAGATGCCGGTCGGATCCTGTTCCTGTGGAGCTGTGTATGCCTGTGACGAAACCGGGCATAACCAGGGATCCGCCATGATCGAGGCCTTAGTCTTCGGATGCAATATGGATTGGGACCTGGCCTGGAACCTCCTGCCCGAAGATGATTACAAGCAGGAACTCGTCGAGCATTATGACTATATCAGACACTTAGTCATCCCGGGTGGGTTTTGGGAGAGCAGGCGGATATCTGGGGTCCTTTTTTTCGTCCGGTTGCATGAGGAAGTTCAAGAAGTTACCTCCAGCGGCGTCCAAAAGAGATTAGAGAAGGCCTCGCCTGCTCCTGACTCGTCCAGGCCTCCGGTCTCGCGCACCGGAAAGAAGTCCCTGTCCAAAAAAGAGATTGAAGCACTCGTAAGGGAATTTAGGGTTGAACCTATACTGGCTGTTGCCGGAGAAGACAAGAAGATCATCAGAAATCTTCAGCGGCTGATTTATTCGGGCGACGATCTGTTCCGCAAGCGTGCTGCCGAAATCTTGGGGATGGTGTCTGCTATCATCGCAGAAACCAATCCCGGTATCATTTCCAAGCTCCTACAGAGCCTTTTTTACGCTATTTCGGATACTGCGGCCTTTACCTGGGGGGCCTTTGAGGCCATTGGCGAAATCATAAGCCATCGTCCGGATCTCTTCGCAGGATATGCCCCACAGCTTTACCAGTTCTTAGCCGATGAAACACGGCGCACACAGGCCCTTCAGGCCATCGGCAGGGTCGCCATGTCAAGACCGGACCTCCTCCGCAAACACACCTTTCACTTTTTCACCTACCTTGAAGACCCCGACCCCATAGTGCGCGGTTATGCGGCGTGGCTCATGGGGAACTTAGGAGCCCATGAGGCAAAGGGAGATCTTGAAAAGCTTCTGCAGGAATCCCATGAGATCGAAATCTACGAAAATGGGAACATTGAGAAGAAAAGCGTGGGGCAGGTAGCTTCAGAGGCCCTGAAGAAGATAAGAGACTAAAGTGCCTAACTCGGACGAACCGGAACCAAAAAAGTCTCTCGCAAAGGCGCAAAGCTCGCAAAGAAAAACTTTCTTGTGCTTTTTGCACAGGATTTAGTTGTTGACTGTCTAAATTCCTAAATCCCTAAATCCCCAAATCCATGGAAATAAAATATCTGTTCTCTTCCCCAGAGGGGGACATCTCCCTTAGGCCGGAAGATCTGGCAAGACCCTTTTTAATCACACCCTCAATACACCATCCCTTCCTGACCTTAGGCGACTATTTCAATGCCATCAGAAAATTCATTCTGGGAGATCAAGGAAAACGCCTGCTCTACATCCTCAAAGAGAGTCTGAACAGAGAAATAGGTCTCGACAGCATCCATAAGATACTGATCCGGAGTGAAAAGCATGGGGCACTGTACCACGTGGCCAGTGTTGATATTTTTATGTATGAAAGGCCCATCAAGTTTGCCGTTACCACAGCCGTCTCGGAAGAAGCAAGGGCGTGCTTAACAAATGAATATGAGATGCTGAAATCTCTGAATCGATCTCTCAGGCTTCCCTATCTGCCAGAGGTCTATGAAAAGGGAGATGTAAAATGTCAGGATGGGTGTAACCATCACGAAAGGCTGACCCTGATCCTTTCCGAATGGTTTGAAAACTACCATGAATGGCATCTTTCCATTGACAAAAACGATGGCAAGCAGAAGATCTGCATCTGGGACTTCCAAAACGGGAATCGATTTGCTTCCAAGGAAGAGGCCTCTGAGATTTTTCGGCAGGCCTCAAAGATCCTTACCCTCTACTATGACACCAAAGACTTCAACCAGATCTATCCCTGGCATCACGCGGCCGGGGACTTTGTAGTGAAAACCGGAGACGACGGCATCCAAGTCAAACTCACGACAGTTAGGAAATACCGGCCGATCATGAATTCTTTTTCAGAGGAGGCCGTCAATCCGATGATCGCCATGGTCTATTTCTTTTTGAACCTGACGATCCGGATGCGGTTAGATAAGTTAGATGGTGTGGGGGAAACAGCTTGGGCCGGGGATTTCTCCGTACATGCCGCGACACAAGGATTTTTTGAGGCGATCCGGATCATGGACGGGGAGGGAATATTCGAGCCTGGTTATGTGCAAAATTTGTTTTTACTACTCCAGTCATTGAACGAGGACGAAATTGAAAGGCTTTTACAGCCATTACTTGACCTCTATCAGGAAGATGGCCCTGCGGATCTTCCCATGATACAGGCGAACATTAAAAGCCATATCAGTTTTTTGTGCCAGGCCCTCCGGGCTTCCCGGTTATGAGTTCTTCCACGGACGTCTTTATAACCTTTGAAACAGATAGGAGAAGCGACGCCCTTTCAGCGTTCTTCTCGCCGGCCCTTTCTAATAGTTCTTTGGATAGCTGATGGAGTTCCCGATGGGCCCCGTCAAGATCAAAGACAGGATACGTCTCTTCCTTTTTGAAACCCGCCTTCCCACAGACCCGGGGCACGCCCCGGACCTTGGTTGGAGTCCCATAAACACGACATGTGATCGGCCGGTAGGGATAGAGGATACACTCGTTACGATCATTAAGAAGCGGACACCTGATTCGCGCTTTCCCTAATGAATAGGTCCTCATCTGGGGATCATCTTCGAAGGCCTTGAGTGTCTTTTGCAGTTTTTCGAGGGCCTTGTCCGCGTCACGCCCCCTCTGCAAGGCCGCCTCCCTTTCTTCTTCGCTAAGCTGACCAAAATCCCGTTTAAGGAAGACTGCTTCGATCAGAAAAAGGCCGAACACGGCGTGGCAGCAGTCAGCGCAATGGGGTTCACATTGGATGCACTCAGCGAATTCCTCCGCCATGTCCCGGAAGGATTGATCCGCCGTTGCCACCAGGTCATCGTAAGGTTCGAATAAATAAGAAATATCCATCGTTTTGATTTAACCACTCAATCCCGCCGGCGGGACTCAACCACTCAACAACTTAACTACTCGACAATGCCGTTTTACCGGTAAGGCTCCAAGGTCTTCAAAAATTCCGGGTGGGCTTCAAATCCTAACGAAATAGCCTTATCGAGATGCTCGATCGCCTTCTTGTGGTCGTCATTGTTATAATATGCCGAAGCAAGATTGTTGTGCCCCAATGCAAAATCGGGGGCCATCTCCACCAATTTTTGTCCGGTCTCTATGGCCTTTTCCACATCGTTATTCTGTAAATAGGCATTAATTAGATTGCTCCATGCCTGAACGATTTCCGGATTCAGTTCGATGGCCCTGTTCAGGGCCTCAATGGCCTCATCGGTCTTAGACATCTGAAGGCATGCAAAACCCAAATTGGCGTAACCGCGTGCGTATCTCGGCTCTATCTCAACGGCCTTCTGATTGGACTCAACCACCCTCTCCAAATCGCCCTGTTTAAAATAAATGTAGCCTAAATTGACATATCCCTCAAACATCCTGCCGCTGTCGTCAATCGCGTCGTTAAAGGCCCTGATCGCCTCGTCTAACTTGCCCTGCTCCATTAAGCCGACACCCAAATTATAACTTGAACTGGCACATCCCGGATTTTCCGACAGCGTTTTCTTTTGCTCGGCAATAAAATTCTCTGCACCTTGCGGTTCTTTCATTTGAGACCTCATAGATAGAAATAGAAAGAGGTCGGCGCCCGGTCCCGGACGACGACCCCCTCACCTCATCAGCTAAAGTTCAGTCTGAAAGGAGTACCTAATGGTCCTCCGTGATCCCTCTGCCTTTAAGACCATACATGGTGCTGCTGCCGGTGGAAAAGTAGATCAATTTTTCTTCCGTGATCAAGGCAGTAGCGGCCTTTTTGATCTCCCTGGCCTTGACATCAGGCAACGTTTTACGGACAGCCTTCTGGATGTCATTAAAATAAAATTTGGACTTCTTGCTCTTTTCGGCAAATGCCAAAATAGCTTCCTTTATATCTTCCATCATACTGCTCCTTAAATAGTCTCTGTCCCGGGATAGGCCCTTATCTTTGCCTTGGGAAATCCTGTCCCGGCTCAGAGACTCAGTTGGGCGGTTGTTTACTCAATCCCGCCGGCTGCCCTTGAGACTGCCCAGGCCGCTTCCGTGTATTTGAACTGGGTTGTCGTCCGGTATGTGTCATATTGCAGGCGGTAATCATCGATTAAATGATCGCTAAAGGGCAGATCACACTTCTCAAAGAACCGCTCCCATCCGATACGCTTTGCCCAGTCACCGATCCGTTCATATTTGTTTGCACCTGCTGCATAGGTCTCAACGATCCTCTTGACGTGTGCGCATACATCAGGGTACCTGGGAAACTCATTCGGAAGCCATGGGACCACCACCTTGGAAAACTCGGGTGGAGTAATCCGGTTTGAAATCTTGCCACCGGCCAGGATCGTCACGCCATCACCTTCCTTGTCAGCCAAGGGTACGGCCATGCACATGGTATAGCAGTTCCCGCAGAACATACAGCGTTCGTCTTTGATCTTCACGGTCTTTTTGCCGTCTTCGGTCTTGGCAGGCGAAATGGCACCGGTGGGACACGCAGCAATAACCAGGGGGATCTCGCAAAGTTTGTCCATCACTTCGTGGTCAATGACCGGCGGCTTTCTGTGGTACCCGAGAAGGGCGATGTCCGAGCAATGCACGGCCCCGCACATATTCAGGCAGCAGGCCATAGAAATCCTGACCTGGGCCGGAAGTGTCATTCCCTGAAAATATTCAAACAGGTCGTCTAAGACCGCCTTGACCATGGATGAGGCATCGGTTGCCGGAGTATGACAGTGGAGGAATCCCTGGGTATGCACGATATTGGTTATACCGGCGCCTGTTCCGCCGATGGGAAACTTATAGCTGCCGGTCACATGCTTACGGCCCTGGAGGTCCTTTTTCAGGGCTTCCATCTTTTCATGGCTGTCGGTCATAAATTCGATGTTATTCCGGGTCGTGAAACGCAGATAGCCTTCACAGTATTTGTCTGCAATTTCGCACATCTCCCTGATGTGCTCAACCGACATAAAGCGGCAGCCGCCGCATCTGACGGTAAAGACCTTGTCTCCGGTTTCAGATACATGGACAAGGACACCCGGTTCGAGGATCTCGTGATATTTCCACTTCCCGTAGTTGTTCTGGATAATAGGAGGAAAATACTGCCAGAAATGCCTCGGACCCAAGTCGGTGAGCCTGTTTTCCATCGGTTTTTCCGGATTAAACAATCCTAATCTCTCAGTAGATAATGCCATTATATATACCTCCTATCTCTTATGCTTGGCTCGATATGCATTAATATCACGTTCAAATCCACCCGGCACATCCTCCGATTTCCAGAAGATGTAGGGGTTGCTCCTCGGCTCTGTCACCATCTGTGGCATGGGCGGTAATTCGAGCATTTCCAGGAACTTCGGAATACCGAAACGCTGGATCAGCTCACCGAGACGCTCACGGTTCTTACCTTCTTCCATCCACCAGTCCCACACCTTTTCTACGATATCTTTGATGTTTTCATATGGGGCTTCGCACTTAACAAAAGGGATGGTGAGGGTGGCCATCTGAGCACCCTCGAGGATCGGCGCCTTGGCCCCGAACAGGATGCTGCAACCCGTATCAGTACCCGGTCTCAAGGCCCTCGGCATGACATTGATGCAGTGCATACAGCGGGTACATTCCCTGTCGTCGATCATGAGTTTGCCGTCTTCCATCCACATACATCCGGTGGGACAGAGATTGATAACCTCTTTTTCAATATCAAATTTACCCCAGTCCTTTCCGGCATGTGCCCCGCCGTTGGGTGGAATTTCCCCGCCAATATATGCCTGGACCGCTTCCTGGTCGATTCGGATATCATCTTTCCAAGTCCCGATATAAGACATATCAGATCGGGCGATCGACGCCACACAGCCATTCGGGCAACCGTCAAACTTGAACTTGAACTTATACGGGAAGGCCGGTCTATGCAGCTCATCCTGGTAATAGTGGGTCAGTTCATAGCACATATCCTGGGTGTCTATACAAGACCATTCGCACCGTGACTTGCCGAGACAACAGGAAGGAGTACGAAGATTCGAGCCTGAGCCACCGAGGTCCTGCTGAAGTACATGACCCAACTCATAAAAAACGGGCTCTAACTGCTCTGTAGTTGTACCCAGGAAAACAATATCCCCTGTAGAACCGTGCATATTCAACAGACCACTGCCCCGGTACTCCCACAGATCACAGATGGATCGGAGATAGTCGGTGTTATAATATTTGCTATTAGGCTGGTTAACACGCATGGTGTGGAAATGGGCAACGGAAGGAAATTGTTCCTGCAGGTCCGAATAACGACCAATGACACCGCCTCCATACCCAAACACACCCACGATACCGCCATGCTTCCAGTGGGTTTCGCCGTCGTCAAAAGAGACCTGAAGCTGGCCCAACAGGTCTTCTGCCACATCGGCATCGATCAACATCCGGTCATTTGAAAGCTTCTTGCGGTGCAGGGCCTCCCGTTTGGTATCGGCCACAAAGCTCGGCCAGGGGCCCTTCTCCAACTCATCCACGTCGGGGATTTCATGCTTGCATTTGAAATCCTTGAGCTCTTCATCCGTGTAGTTATTCAACTCTTCGTCAGAGTAGATCCTGAGCTCATCATATTTTAGTTCTTTTTGTTCCTCTCTTGGTTCAAACGCCATTATTTATGCCTCCTTTTGCTATTTGCGAAAAAGTATATTTTAAGGAATAAACCTTAAAAAATATTATATACTTGCCTTCACCTCCTCCCTTAAATGATTATAAGTTGCAAAATAATTCTGTAGTTTTTGACCTTTATCAATCGTGTGTCAATCGTTCCTGATCTCTAAGAGATACCATGGTTAAGTGTAACTTTTCAATAAGTTCGGGCGAATCAACTGGATTCCCGCTTTCGCGGGAATGACTGAATGAGCTAAGTGCCCGTCATTCCCGCGAAAGCGGGAATCCAGAAATGTAGCATACAAAAGCACTTACCCGAACTTATTGAGAAGTTACGGTTAAGTTCTATAACTATTTGTGAAAATTTTAATTAGTTAGCTTTTCAAATAGTTAAGGTTTGGTTTATAATCAAACGGCTCATAGGATGTCAACAAAAAAACTGGGGGAATGGATAACTTTTTTTGTTGACAATCCTGCCAGTCCGTGATCCTTATTTCGTGCCTGAACGAAAACTGTCTTTTTAGCCA
>Ga0222702_1000227_pt1 | contig 16186 bp, 12 predicted proteins | sample AntAcemetage1504_FD_181152 | JGI IMG/M metagenome (GOLD analysis project Ga0222702, IMG submission 181152) | Saline water microbial communities from Ace Lake, Antarctica - #1504 | ecosystem: Environmental > Aquatic > Non-marine Saline and Alkaline > Saline | place: Antarctica: Ace Lake...
GTTAAATCATTACCTGGACAGACATCATATTCAAATGAGTATTTAGCACAAACAACATCATTAATGCTTAACTTTTCTAATAAAGACCCGGAAGCACCCACATCAAATATAAAGTCAGGTTCAAACTTATCAATAATCAATTGTGTTGCTGAAGCACATTGTATTTTCCCTGCACCTGCTTGTACAGCTATTACTTCTACATCTTTTTCTTTTCTTGATGAAATTAACCTACCTGCTAATTCAGTTTCATTATGTAAGTTTAATATTTCTTTGCAACTTTGATATTCAATATCACAAGGACATATAATGCCAACTTTAACTACTAAATCAATCATGAAATCAGTTCACCTCAGATTTATCTTTTAACAATGATATGTTAAAGAATCGTCCCCTGTCGCATTCAGAATAAAATAGGGACAACACATCCTATTTTTTCTTTGGTTTAGCTTTTTATTTTATGAGGCCTTCCCTTAGGACGGCTATCTATAATAATAACCTAAAGCCTCAACCATCCGATTAAAAAACTCCTCAGATCCTATAGGTTTTCCGTCAAAAGTTATCGAATTATTACCCTGGTACACCTTCTATATTTATCTAATAATTCTATTATTTATTTTGTCCCCTTGTCTTGTTATATTGATTCCAATCCCAGAAAGAAGTTATGTCAAATGTTGAGACCTGACCCCTTTCTTTCCTTAATGGATGTTTCTCTTCAACGCAGATTTAGACAGATTAGTCGGGAAACCAAAAGAGTTTCAATCCTTGTTTTAATGGATGTTTCTCTTCAACATAATAATAAATTTGCAGAAGTTATGAGTAACCTTTGTTTCAATCCTTGTTTTAATGGATGTTTCTCTTCAACTAGTTAGTTAGCTTTGCTTCGCTCAAGCAAACAATATGTTTCAATCCTTGTTTTAATGGATGTTTCTCTTCAACCCCTTCGGACACCCTGCTTTGATAGGTGTTTCAATGTTTCAATCCTTGTTTTAATGGATGTTTCTCTTCAACAAAATCATCATTAACAGGAGTTATCCAACCCTTAAGATGTTTCAATCCTTGTTTTAATGGATGTTTCTCTTCAACGCATAGGCTTTGGCCTGCCTATTGGTTTCAAAGGTGTTTCAATCCTTGTTTTAATGGATGTTTCTCTTCAACTGCACTTCAATTTTATGATAAATATCCTGACTTAAAGTTTCAATCCTTGTTTTAATGGATGTTTCTCTTCAACTCTGGCTGCTATCAGTAATCAGTATCTCAAATTGGTGTTTCAATCCTTGTTTTAATGGATGTTTCTCTTCAACTAAAAGTAAGATGATGACAAAGCAAAAAGAAGCACTGTTTCAATCCTTGTTTTAATGGATGTTTCTCTTCAACAATATCCTTAATTTTCTTACCATTAGCATCTTTTTCATGTTTCAATCCTTGTTTTAATGGATGTTTCTCTTCAACATTCAAAGGGATTTTTGAACCTATTATAACTATTAAGTTTCAATCCTTGTTTTAATGGATGTTTCTCTTCAACTTTTCCACTGCACCGGAAGCACCAATGGCCGGTTTAGTTTCAATCCTTGTTTTAATGGATGTTTCTCTTCAACTTTTGTAAAACTCCACGTTGACTCAGGCGTGGCTGGTTTCAATCCTTGTTTTAATGGATGTTTCTCTTCAACGAGATGAAAACATGTATTAAGAAGGGGTTTTTAGAGTTTCAATCCTTGTTTTAATGGATGTTTCTCTTCAACAAAAATACTTCTTCCATTACCTCATCTCCTAACGCTGTTTCAATCCTTGTTTTAATGGATGTTTCTCTTCAACGACATACCTGTGGCAGGGGAGACAATAGTATTAAGGTTTCAATCCTTGTTTTAATGGATGTTTCTCTTCAACAATATCCTTAATTTTCTTACCATTAGCATCTTTTTCATGTTTCAATCCTTGTTTTAATGGATGTTTCTCTTCAACAAGTAAGTATGTTAATATGGTAATGAGGATACAAAATGTTGTTTCAATCCTTGTTTTAATGGATGTTTCTCTTCAACTAGTAATTGTAAATTCGATAATGCCCAACAATTTTGTTTCAATCCTTGTTTTAATGGATGTTTCTCTTCAACAAATTTTCTGATTATCAATTAGCCACTTATAACATGTTTCAATCCTTGTTTTAATGGATGTTTCTCTTCAACTAAAGTAACCGCATTATGTAACTCACTATCATTAGCGTTTCAATCCTTGTTTTAATGGATGTTTCTCTTCAACATAGCAAGTGACAAGATAGCTGCTGCTCTCACGGGGTTTCAATCCTTGTTTTAATGGATGTTTCTCTTCAACTCTTTAGTTCAAGTATCCTGTCCTTAATATTTTCAGTTTCAATCCTTGTTTTAATGGATGTTTCTCTTCAACTCTTTTAGAGTGAACTAATAGGTTCCCTAAGTCGTCGTTTCAATCCTTGTTTTAATGGATGTTTCTCTTCAACTCTACAGAACTTGCTACTGCACTTACAGATTATTATTGTTTCAATCCTTGTTTTAATGGATGTTTCTCTTCAACGCATACTTTTAGCGTTAGATATAGTAGCTTTTCACTGTTTCAATCCTTGTTTTAATGGATGTTTCTCTTCAACAGGAGGCTACCCATGACGATAAAAGCAAAAGTATTAAGTTTCAATCCTTGTTTTAATGGATGTTTCTCTTCAACAGTAGAAGTAGACGATTATTATGAAAACGATATACCGTTTCAATCCTTGTTTTAATGGATGTTTCTCTTCAACAGTTCATATCTTGAAAGCTAATTAATACAACAACTTCCTGAACATTTACTATAGTTATACTTGCATATTTTAATAACATTTTCTTTCAAAATAGATTATTTTTTGAGACTCTTTGCATGCTTTTTGTAGTCGCAAACTCTTATAATATAGGACTTTCATTATTTTACCTTCTTAAACGCAAATATTTTTGTAACAACAATCAATACATTTAGATGAATATTTAGCACCATTAGGGTAATACCCAGTCTGAATTATCTTCAATACTTTATCAATTATTTCTACTGCTTTTCTAAAATTACTTTCTTTAAAATCTATTGTTTTAACTAAATTTTTGCTTCTTGTATAAGAAATATGGCCCCGATTTACTTCTACTTGATAATTTTCTTTTATCAAAATAGCATAGAGAGTTGATTGAACCTTATGAGTACGAAATAACCTTTCTTTGTATTCGGCAAATTTATAATCAAGGGGAGCGGCAGTTCCGTCTTTTAAAAATAAAACTTCATCAATGACCCCCTTTAAATGATATTTACTAGAAGCTAAATAAACATTTATTTCCCTTTTATTGCAATTCAATTTTTTTCTTAAATAATCTTTATTTATTTTAGCTTTCTTTTCATGAATTTCTCTTCCAGCTAATACTTTGTATCTTTGTTCTTCGTGTTGAGGGATAGAAAGGCAATTCATAAAATAGATAAATCTTGGACAATATAAATATTCTATTACTTCTGAAGGTGTGATATAAACTCCTTCTTTTTTGATTGTTTCCATTTTATATAAACCTCTAAAAAAACTTAGCAATCACTTCATCTTTCACCATTTTTTTGTCAAATGCTTGACCTAAAAGTTTTACTTTTTTAAAATCTTCATCACACATTGGAAAAATATATACAGAATCTTCTTTCTTATTAATAATTTTGTCACATTGCAAATACAATTCATCTATCTCATTTTTATTTAAGTTTCCTAAAAAGACACTCTTTTGAACTCTATAAAGACCATAACCTTTGCAATATATTGCAATTCTACTTCGAGTTTTATTTTTTGTTATATCGTAAATTACCCATACTAACATAAAAATATTATCTCATTTCTGTTTTAATAAATTATTCGCTATTCGATGACATTCAAATTGAATTATATTTCTATTTTTAATATTTCTTCCTCGATATCTAACCTTTTTCTCCAGAGTCTCGTTTAGAGCACCTATCAAAACTGCCTTTCCTTCTTGATTAAGGGAAAGCCCATTTTTTATTTTATCAAAATATTCCTTTTTGACTTTTCTTTTACTAAATAGATAAATTATAGTTTTATCGACTAAAATTCTAAACATTTCAATAAGGTCAAAGACTAAAGATTTCTTATTGTAATTATCAGCATGGATAAAACCCAGATAAGGATCGAGGCCAGCAAGAATACATCCTTTTTCTACCATAGAATAAAGTACTCCATATCCATAATTAAGCAGACAGTTGAATTCATCTTTGGCTGGATTTCTGCTCCTCCCCTTAAATTTAAACCTGTCCGGTATAATATAGCTCAATGCTTCAAAATATTCTTTTGCCACCATCCCTTCTATAGCCATAATACTATTTCTTTTTTCTTCTAAAGCTCCTTTTATTTTTAACAAAACAATCTTCTTATTCTCTATAAAATCTATATATGACTTAAGAATATTTTCTTTGTGGGGTCGAGAATTTTTTAAATTTTTTAAAAGCTCTGTCTGATTATCAATTTTACAAATTATCCATTCTTTGGCTAAATTTAAACCTCTTTCTCCGGTAGAAAATTCTAATTGTTTTCTTCTTATTAGAGTCGTGCTTCCTAATCTTGAATGCCAAACTCGTCCATAAGGGTTCCCAAAATAATCTAAAAAAATAATATCTATATTATTATCCATAGCAAATTTAACTGCATCAGTAGAAAGATAGGCACTGGTTGTAATTAAGATACTATCAACTTTCTTAACAGAGATTTCAAAAACCTTATCTTCATTTTTAATCAAAAAACAATTATTCTTTTTTCGTAAATATGAACCTCTGGAATTTATCACTAATTGCATAATTTGGTTTCTCTCTTCTAATATAATAAAATACAAGATATTTTCTTTTTATTTTAAACCATTTTCTTTTATTTTTATTATTACTTCTTCTAAAATATTAAGAAATTTATTAATTTCATCTTCTGAATAAGATTTATTAATTATCCATTTAGAAATTGATCCTGCATCTTTAAAATAACCAAAATCTTTAATTTGCGTCTTATAAAAATCAATAATCTCCTCTGAGTTATTAACTTTTTTACTGATCATTTCAAATCCAGTATAGATACTTTGTTTAAAAACAGAATTAGGAGGATATCCAAACAATAGAGTAACATTTTCATTATTTATCCCAATATTCAGCGAAAATCCTTTTGATCCCCATCTACATATCAAATTATTTTTCTTCTTAAAATTAAATATTTTTTCAAATATTTTTTTCCCATTTTTATTTAATGAATTAATAAACTGTTTTTCATTAATTTTTGGGAGAGAAGTGGTTTTGACTTTTTTACGGATAAATTCTTCCTCGCCCACTATAAATTCAAGAGAAATTATTTGTTCTTCATTTTTAGTTTTAAAATATTTAAAACTTGCACAATAAATATCTAATCCCTTTTTTCTCAAAAACAAAGCTGTCTGCCGAATCTCCTTAGATATTTCTTGAGCAACTATAATTAATTTTGTAGATTTATTAAATGATACTTTCCCATCTACACCCGATTTAAAATATTGCTGATGATATTCTTCTAAAGTGCTTTCTTCCCCAGAATAATCCTGAAAAATATCATTCAATTGAGAATAATCTAATTTTTCAATAAAAAAGGCATATTCTAATAGTTGAGCAAGCGTCTCTCTTGGAGTTTTATCACGTTTTAGTTCTATGACTACAGTATTACCTGAACTATCAATTCCTAATAAATCAATAAAAGTATTTAAGTTTGTAGTAACTTGTCTTCCTATTATTAAAATTTTGCTATCTTCAAAAAAATATTCAGGATTATTCTCTAACAAAACCTCTAAATCAAATTCCTGATGCAACTCTTTAAAATCATGTTTTTTATACAGAATCATTTTCCCGCTTTTATCTATAGTAAATAAACGCATAATTTATCTCTCCTTAGAAAATTATATTATTTTTTTAATTGTCCCAAATCCGCGAGAAACTGATTTACCCAGGCCAATATAATCAGGAAGATTAAAATTTACCTGGAAAGTACCTAAAAAACCTATAATATCTTTCCCTTTAAATTTTATTGAAGTTTCTTTTAATTTGGTATTTACTACTATTTTAGAATCAACAAAATATTGAAAAGTTTTAGCCATTGCCATAATATTACGAATTAAAATACTTTTTAATTGGTCAGCCCGTTCTGAATAACTATATTTTTTATATCTCTGGTAATTTTCTTCGTTTAAAGCAAACCAGGGGCTAAGAAATTTATATTTTAAATTATTAGTAGCAATTCTAAAATCTTCTTCTTTTAAAATTATTTCTTTACTATATATTTGGTAAGTATGACCATTTAATACTAATTGGTCATACTTATTATAAATACTTTGTAAAATATCTACTCCTTCGGCTAATCCTAAAATAACTTTTACCTGATCGATAGTTTTGTATTGTATTCGAGGGTACTTATAAAGAAATTTATTATTACCTAAATGATTATGCAATAAGAGATAACCGTTAAATTTACGGGCAAAAAATCCTCGTAATTTTAATGTATCTTCTTTTATCGGTTGGTCAGATTCCATTTTTAGTAACATTGTTTTTACTTTCATCTTAACTCCTATTTAGTAAATTAATGTTCCTCCCCCTGATTTTTCTTCTCTTTTAAAACCAGTTTCCGGATCATAATAATTATTTTGCCTTATTTCTTCCAAGGAAATATGCCCTATACCTTTATCCTCGGTAATAAAATCAGTAGCATAATTATAAGGGACAGAGATAACATAATCATAAAAATTTTTTTTAATCTTTAAGAATTCATTTTTGCGTTCAAATAAATCTTTTATTAAATATAAGTCCTTGTATTTTTGATATATCTCCTTCCCTTTCTCATCTACTTCTACAAAGATATCTACCTTTTTATAAGTATCTTTAATAAGTTTAAATTTGCTTAGCTCTCCAAAGTTTAATTTTTTAACTTCCTCCAAAATTTCTTTAGCTTCGTCATCTGCTTTGCCTTGATTTACTCTATCAAAATATAAATTATTTAAAGACAAAAAATCTTTTTCTTCTATCTCTTTTCCCTCCGCTTTATTTAAGACATCTTTAGTTTTTGAAATAATAAAATTATCATAGATATAACGATAATATTCTTTTTTCTCTTCTTTTACCTTTAAAATAAATAATTTTACTAAACCTTTATGTTGACTAAAATTACGGTTACACCTTCCAGCCACCTGATTAATGGAATCAAGGGGAGCAAAATCACGATAGACAATATCGACATCCAAATCCACTCCTGCTTCAATTAATTGAGTACTAATTATGATTTTTCGCTTTTTAGTTTTTTCTCTACTCTTTTTAATTCTACTCAATCTTTCTTTAGGAATTATATTAGTGGAAAGGTAATATATTTCAGTATTTTCTAATTCTAACTGACAAATAAAGTTATATATTTCAAGAGAAGAATTTATAGTATTCAAAACAATTAGGAAATCTTTGCTTGGGTTATTATATAGGTCTTTTTCTAATATTTCTTGAAAATCATTTAAACAAACTGGCTCTGAATTATATTGCAATACAACCCTATTTAAAGCACTAAAATATTTTCCCTTATCTTTTATTAAGAGTTTTATCTCCTTATTTTTCTCGTTAAAAAGCAATGGTTGGGTTGCAGTAACTAAAATAAAATATACGTTAAATTTTTCAGCTAAGAAATGGGCTATTTTATTTAGCAAAAACCAGTAACGATGAGGAATCGCTTGAATTTCATCCAAAATAACGATACTATTTACTATATTATGAAATTTCCGAATAGACTTGTTACGATTAGATATTAGGCTATAAAAAAATTGAAAAAAGGTAGTAACAATAACCTCTGAATTCCAGCCCTCAATTAATAATAAATCTTTGCCTATATCTTTTGGGGATACATTTTCAAATTCTTCTTCCCCTCTATTTGAGATTGTATAATTTATATCTGAAAGATGATGATGTTTTAGTAATAAGTTTGAATCAGGAGTTTTCTTTCTTAAAGAAAATTTAAAGATATCCTCAAAAATTGCAAAATTCTGATCGATAATACTTAAATAAGGCAAGGAATAAATAATTCTTGGTTTATATTTTTTCTCCTGTTCTATTTTTGCCTTTAATTTTAGAGCAAAGGATAATGAGGTCAGAGTTTTGCCTGTACCGGTAGGGACATTTAGAGATAATATTTTGTCTTTTTCTAAGTTTAATCCTCCCAAACTGCTTATAGTTTCGTTGTAAATTTCATTCCTAATTTTATTTATCTCTTTTTTCTTTTTATCGCTATCTTTGAATAAGTGTAATTTGTAATTATCAACAATATCTTTATCTATTTTAATTCTTTTTATCTCTAGTAAATTAGCTGCATCAGTTTTATCCGCATCCAAAAGTAAAGAATATAAAAGCAGGGTTGTAAAATAATAAAAAAGTGTATCCTCTTCATCAAGATTATTAATTAATTTTTTTTCTTGATGGTTTAAATCTCTTATGTATTTTTTTTCATATCTATCAATTTCGTTATAAATATAAATAGGTTTAGCATCTATAATATTGTCTCGAAAAAAATTATAATCAAATTTAAAATTTATTTTAGAAAAAAGTTGATTATAAATATTATTAATTATTTGGAAATCAATAGCATTAACCTGTCTCTCTAAAACTTTATCATCTTTGAAATCAAGAATAACTTCGTCTAAGGCATCATCTAAATTACCATGATGCCTTTTAACTACTAAAAAACTAATTACCGGAAGATACTGATAATACTTCTCAGATAACAAGGCTTTAGCTAATAAATATTCCTTTATTACATAGTAAGTAAATAAAGCAGAGATAAAGGAGTGATGGACCTCTACTTTATTTTTCATCTCTAATTTTTTATGCTCATCTTTTTCTTTTAAATATTCTTGAAAATAAGCCGTAGCTTTTCCAAAATCATGAGACACTCCAATTAAATAGGAAATATCTTTGAGAATATTAAAATCAATATAACCTTCTAAATTTAATTTTTTAAGAGATAAATTTTGTTTGCACAAATCTCCTACTTTTTGTAAATGATCTACTAATAATTTATCCGAATGAGAATACATTTTACTCAATGAAGACAATATTTTCACTCCTTCCGTCTGCATAGTTAATAACAGTATATGGTTCATTTAATTTAGCTTTTATTGGCCTTCCGTTTCGATCAAAAATAATATCACTATATTTGGTGACTACCCTTTTAGTATTTAATTCAACTGGAATCCTTATTGAAAAATACTCTCCTTCTCGTTCAAAAGATATGCCACTATCCGGTAATATTTTTTGCGAAGGAATTATTGTACTAATAGGAATATAAACATCTGAGGGAGAAAGATTTTTAATTTCAAATTCCCCTACAAATTTAAAATTCGCAATATTTTCACTTAACCCCAAACAAGGAGTATATTTAGTTTTATGATTAGTTAAATCATATTTTAATTTTTGGTATAGGCCATCTTCCTCCTCAGTAGTATAGTAAAAATATATCCTATATTTTTGATTTTTTAAAAATTCAAATCTTATTTGAGTCCTGCCTCCCTTTTGATTTATTAAATTCATTCCCGGACCACGAGCATTTTTAGTATTTATTAAATTTTCAGCGATTACAGTTTTTTTGATAGGGTTAAGTAATCTTAAGGCGATATGAGCAGACTTGGTAGAAAAATATTTTAAATAATCATTCTCCTCTTTTTCCAGACCAATCATAGCTCCTATTAAACCACACAGAGCTGTCCGGGGAGGAATGGGAAAAGAAAGGGGAGAGGTTGTCGTATAAAATCTTCTAAAATGGGCATAATCTCCCCATACATCAAAAACTAACATTTTATCCATTTTCTAATCCCCCTTTTTATAATTATAAGGCAAGGTTATTTATTTTTATTGTTGTATCCAATCCCTCTAAATCAATCTTAACCCTTTCTTCAACTTTTAAGTCAATACTTTCAATTTTATCTTTATTGCTATTTAATATTTCTACTAATTCGCTGGCATCTAATTCTATTTCACCAATATCGCGAATCTTTTCCTCTTGTATATTTTCAATACCTTTTATTTTAATCAGTTTATCCAAATCTCCTAAATGATAATTTTCTTCTTTGTAATTTACTCTTAAAAGCAAACGAGGCATCTGCCCGACTTTGCTTCGAGAAATTAAATTTTTAGTTCCATTCCACATTCCTTCTAATAAAAGTGAAATATCATCTTCGCTAAGTTGTGTATGCTGAGCAGCATTTTCGTTGATAATCCCATAAAAAGAAATTAAGGAATAAGGGAGGATATCTTCTTCTCTAAAAGTCTTTTGTCTTTTATCTTTACCACCAGCAAAAGCTCCGGTTCCTTTAATATGTTTTAATTCTACTTTATGAAGAGAGCGACCCATTCTAAATTGTACTGGCCCAGTTAAAGTAATAGAACCAGTAACATTTTTCATTTTATTGCCTTCTTTTACCGATATATCAAGAGGAATGGTAGCCCCAAATAAGCGCACATCTATGCATTCATTAAGTATTGCTTTTTTAATAGCTTCTTTTTGTTTATTAAAATTATCTCCTTTTAAATCATCTTTCTCCAAAAAATTATTTGCTCTCTGTTTGGCATCTTGAATTATTCCATTTTCATCCGCAATTTCTCGAACAAATATTTCTTCTCTCTTAAAATTATATAAATAATCCCGAATAGTTCTTTTTAGTCGAACATCTGTTACAATATTTATTGCTGTTTCTTCGTCTATACGCGGTTTATTTTCATCCAAGGGATCCCCATTAGGATTAGCATCTTTAATATCATATAAAAATACTATCTCCGACCTGTTCTTTATTATTTCAATCACTTTCTTTACCTCCATTATTTTTTTCTTTTTTAAATAAATTAGATAGATTCATTCCTAATACAAAATAAAAACTAATTTCATCGTTACTAACATTCCAATCATTTTCTGATGAAATAAAATAATTAGAAATAATTGATTCTAAATCTCGATAATAATTTTTTCCATATTCTTCTAATTTGTTCTGTATTTCCGGTAGGAGTTTTTTGATTTGTTTTTCATCTAATTTTAAACCTTTTAATTTTATTCTAAAAGGAGTAGCTTTTCTTTCCTGGTATTGGATGTTGAGTAAATATTGAGTCAATACCCCTTCTAAAAAAATTGCCTTTTTAACATTAATATTAAAGAAATTGGAAAATTTATTAAAAAACAATTCAACTCTTTCTTTTATTTCTTTTTCTTCACTTCTGCGCATAAATAAGTTTTCAGTTTCCATTTTTACCTCCTTTTTTAATTTTAATATTTTTAATTCTTTTAGATAATTTAACAACATAAAGGCTTTCATGGTATCAATTTTAGTAGGGTATTTTTGCATAAAATCATCTCTTATTTTTTTTACTATAAAATTAAGCAAGAAATTATATTCTACTGGTTTATTAGTAAAGATTTTATTAGTAATATCTAAAAAATATTTATTAAATGTTCTATTGTTAGTTATTCTCGGGAAAAAAGTTCGCAATATTCCAAAATTAAACTCCAATGGACCCTTCCCAATTTTTTTTCTATTCTGATAAATATCTATTTCACAATTTTGAAAAATTTCTTCTTGATCAACCACATTTTTAGCTTCAAATAATTGTTTTAAGCGAGAGGGAAGAATATCTTCAATATACAGCAATATGTTGAAGACTGCTCCATTGAAACCCTTGGGAGCACTATAGAATAAAAAATTATTATTTAGGTAATTTCCTTGATCGCTCATTGTTTCTAATACTTCATTTTCATCATTAGTTAAGTGTTTTATTGCTTTTTTTCCAAATTGTGGATCTTTTTGAAGTTCTACCTTCTTAAAAATATCCTTCTGGATATCTTTCTTTACTCCTTTTATAAATTTCGGAATTAATAAATATTTGAAACCATAAAAATTAAAACTAAGATTATCTCCTAAATATTTTTTACCTTCTTCTAGAGTTAAGGCACAATTTAGGCATACCGGATAATTTTTCCAGGCATCTTTCTGTTGAAAACCACCACTGACAAATCCAGGTTTATCCACAGTATAAAAATTAAAAGTACTTACAAAACCATAAACCTCGTCTGTCTTTTTCTTACAAATTGAACATAATTTATTTTCTGATTTTGATATTTTCCCAAACTTATTATAGAAATTTTCTGAAGCTTGATTTACTAATATTTTTCGAAATATTTCAAAATCTCCCAAATATTTTCCGTTGATTTTAAAACTTAAAATATTGTTTTCTATAGCTGATTTTTCTTTTAAATCCTGCAATATTTTTTCTTTACTCTCTTTAATACAGAGATAAATATTTTGCAACATCTTATTTTTATTATTCTTGTCGGAATTATAATTTTTAAACCAATTTAATATTTTATTATTAAAGGTTTTTTCTGGGGTAGTTATCATAACGGTTGGGGTAATATCAGTACCGCGAGGAGCACCTTTTTTGTATAAATATTTTTTTAATTTTTCTTTTGAATATTCCTCGGTATCTATACCGTGATATTTAATTTCCCCATTTTTTTCATCCAAAAGAATAAATAAAATATTTTTAGTGCTTTTATTTTCAGGATTATCTACTAATATTTCTAAAGGATTATTAATACTTTTTTCTTCTTTCTCAAGCGCATATTCTCCAATATTTCTTATCGCTTCTATCATATAAAACCTCCGAATTAAAACTTTTTTAAAATATTATTTTAAATCTCAATTTAATAAACATACACAAATTTTTATTTATACCTCTCTCGTCCCCACAACCTCTTTCTTTGTCTCTTAGTACAAGATTTTGTGGTAAGAGACTCCAGCAGAAAAGGGAACATGCCAGCTTTTATCCATGCAGAAAGATAAATAAATTTGGAAGGGATATTGCCGGAACAATTTTCAAAAATGATAATAATATTCATTAATCTTTCAATCTTATCTATCTTTTTTACCTCCACTAAACAACCCACCCGCTAAGCAGGTGGGTTTAAGAGGCCTCTAAAAGAGGCCAAATTCCTGTTGCTCACTCTCTTCTTTCTTTTCTCTCTCTTCTTGATACTTTACATATTTTCTTATTTTGTTCTCATCCAGACCTATAGAACTTACACAATATCCCCGACTCCAAAAGTGGTTCCCCCAATAGGGCTTCTTCTTGAGAGTGGGAAAGCTTTTGAAGAGTTTTATTGCTGTCTTACCTTTTAGCATTCCCATTACTTCGGATATGGATAATCTTAAGAGGTATAGAAAGTATCATATGTATATGGTCCTCTTTTACATTCATTTCCAGCATCTCTATAGTTTTCCATTCACATAACATCCTTAGATTTAACTCTACGAATTCAGCTATTTGACCTTTTAGTATCCGGTATCTGTACTTTGGACACCAGACTATATGATATTTACATTGATAGATTGTATGGAATAATTTTTTCCATTTAGTCATATCTTATCTTAACATATATATCGGTTTTTATGGTAAAACCTTTTACCCATTACCACCTTCAAAGAAGGTGGTTTTTTAAGGTGAAATAAAAAATGAATGAATATATGCTTGTAACTACAGTATGGCAACAATTATGAAAATAATTATTATTTTTTTGATATTTTTTTAAAAAATAGCATTTTACCATATCGCCAACCTTATCCGAGAATATATAATGAAGAGTTTTCCTTTTTCCTTAGGTTCCATTAATTGCAATTCAATAAGTTTGTTTATTTCACCTAAGGCAGCCCAGTTAAAAAGCTTGAGTAAAGATCTGGGGTCAGGCTTTACAACTTCACATTTTCTTCTTCTGTTTTCGTTTTACATTTTTTATTGTCAGAAGAAAATGGGATATGTATATTTATTTAGGATTCTCAATAACAATCGCTGGCATTTTTCCTACCACGATTCTTGAGAAATGATAAGCTAACTCCACATGTTTCTGCATAACACCCTGTGGATTTGGACTCATTCCAAAGATATTCACGTAACAACAATACATGCCCCGGTAGAAAAACATGCTGACAGTACTGGCTGATCGGAGAATACAAGCAACCCCTAATTTGCCAATGGGCTGGTATCCACTAACATCAATAAGGCTTTGAATGGTGCTCGCGGAAGCATCAAATTGTCCTTCATAAAAACGAGGTGATATCAATACCATCACACTTGTATAAGGTAAATCATAAGTTTTCTTTTGACCAACCATTCGAAAATACCGACCGTCGGCATCCTGTTTATAACCTTTGCCATCGCTGATCATAAACTTTTGACTCCACTGGTCGCTGTCTTCGGATTTGCGAGGGTTTTCATCACGGTTTTTGTCCTTTACATGCCACCACCCCTCCGGGAGATCCTTGGAAAAAATAATGAACAATCCTGTGTGAATGCTTCCAAGTTCGAGAACCCTCTGCTTCAGAAGATCAATTTCGCTTTGGGCAGTCTTCCAGATACTTTTTATTATGGCATCTTGTGATTTTTTCAACCTTTCCTGTATATATTTCGTTTCCATCTGTTTCATCCAGAAATTATCAATATTCCTGCGAAGGGAGGCTTCGAGCTTGCCCCCGATCAATTCCGGATTATAACCTTTCGCTTTAATCAATTCTTTGTATCTTTTCTCTTTCAATAAATAGTACCCGCCGAAGGGGGCAAAGGTAGCCTGTTCAAAAGCCTCAGTGGAATTTGCATAACGATAATCCAAAACTCCACCCCGGGCTTTTTTATAGCGTTCATAGGTATCATTATCAAATTTGGGGATAACGATGTAGTCCCTGACTAATTCCAGAGAATTCTTATAAGCTTTAACCACAGTAAGGAAAGTTCCGATAGCCGGATGTACAGCTTGTTTCATAAGATAGTCTGTCAGGTTGGATACTGCAAGATTGAATATACTCCTCATCGCTTCAGTATCTTTTGCTTCCAGGAGCTGGTTTAGCACCTGGACTCCAAAGACCGTCTTGTTTAATTTACCTAGTAATTCAGGTTCTGATTCGAGCACCAGCTGTGTTAGATCCGAGCTTAAGCCGGTAAAACGGGCTATTTTATCTACTACCTCTGCTGCACCAACAGTCAGAGGAAAGAGAAGTAAAATTAAGATAGAGAGGAATAATAAGACGGAGAAAAAGATATTCTTTCGCATATTGTTTTATCCTTCTTTAATTTATGTTGGGGACACATTCCTATGGTGCCTTGTAGATAATTTTACAACAAATTATGGCTTTTTGATTATAATTACATATTCGATAAAGAGTTTGGGAAATCCTTCTTTTTTTGAAGAAAAAGTTTATTTTCAAGATGCAAGTTACAAGGTACAGGTTACAAGTTTTTAGAAATGAGGAGGAAAGCTGGGATTGCCGCGCTCCTTGAAGGAGCTCGCAATGACAATTAATGGATTCCCACTTTCGTGGGAATGACAGAAAGAGGAGTGGAAATGACAAAGAGGAATTGGGAATGACAGGGGGGGTGGGAATGACAATATTCCCCTTACATTTTTAAATAAATCTGTATTAAAATATTTTCAATAAAAAAGGGTTTTTTAATTTAAATGGCGAATTATGATTATATAATAAGAATGCTATTATAAATTTTAGCTTCCGCAGAAATAACAGGTGAGCGATAGATGGTAGAAAAATGAGGTGGAGAAATGAAAAGGTTTAAAATAGAAAAAGACCCGGAATTGGAAGATTTGTTAGCTAGATGCAAGGAAAAAGGATTAAAATTCGGACTAGCTTTAGGGAGTGGTTCTGCCCGCGGACTGGCACATGTGGGAGTCATTCAGGTTTTAGAAGCCTATAATATTCCTATTGATATGATTGCAGGTACCAGTATTGGTTCTGTCATTGGCTCTTTATATGCTTCCGGAGCTTCTATAGAGCAACTGGAAGAAGCCGCTTTATCCATGAAAAGAAGCAAGACCCTGGCCCTGTTAGACCCTGCCCTTCCCCATTCCGGTTTTATCAAAGGTAACCGGGCAGAAGAAATCATCAAGACAATTGCCTTAAAGGACAAGACGTTTGACGACCTTAACATACCTTTTGCTGCAGTTGCCACGGTTCTTGGAAACGGAGCAGAAGCAGTTATCAAACAAGGCAAAGTCATTGATGCTGTGCGGGCAAGCATTTCCATTCCCGGTATATTTACACCGGTAAAATTTCAGGATGACTACCTGGTGGACGGGGGCCTG
>Ga0222702_1000239_pt1 | contig 15808 bp, 12 predicted proteins | sample AntAcemetage1504_FD_181152 | JGI IMG/M metagenome (GOLD analysis project Ga0222702, IMG submission 181152) | Saline water microbial communities from Ace Lake, Antarctica - #1504 | ecosystem: Environmental > Aquatic > Non-marine Saline and Alkaline > Saline | place: Antarctica: Ace Lake...
AGGCACACATTCCCCTCATGTTTGAAGGAATAACTGACGGGTTCTTTCTGGCAAAGTATCTGAATCCGGCACGGGCAACGGTTCTGAACGGACATGAGCAGGAAGAGATACTGGCTGCAGCGCTTGCCGGTGGGCATAACGGAGTCCTCAGGGACCCCCCCTCAGAATTTTCTCTGATGCCCGCACAACCTGAGGATACTGATGAGCTGGCTGCGTTGTATGATGAGGTGTTTGCTACCTATCCGTTTCCGATTCACCGCCCTGATTTCCTGAAAGATACGATGGAAGAAGGGACGGTGTATTTTCTCATTCGTCAGAATGGAAAACTTGTAGCTGCTTCTTCGGCAGAAAAAGATCCGGTGGCGAAATGCGTTGAGATGACTGACTTTGCTACAAAACCAGCGTTCCGTGGCAGAGGATTGAGTTCGCTATTGCTTGCTGTCATGGAAGAGGCAATGCGTCAGGAAGGATACTTTACGGCCTATACGATTGCCCGTGCTCTGGTGCTGCCGGTCAACCGTCTATTTGCAGGAGCTGGGTATCAGTTTGGTGGTACGCTCTTCAATAATACCAATATCGGCGGATCTTTTGAGAGTATGAATGTCTGGTCTAAACACCTGTGATGGGTGCAAAAGACATGCAGGAGTGAGGTGGCAGGCGGCACTGTCAGCATAGCCATAATGACAGCGTTCTAACAGCCTAAAGACCCTTATAATACAATTATTTACTGTTCTGCTCTCTCTTCCTCACCGGCATGGAGCTGGCACTGCACCGCCAGCTCCTCAACTCCAAGGTCTGAAAGAAACCGGCCCATCTCATCCCAGTTTTTTGCCGACCCCGTCTTCTTCAGAACATAGAGCAGATCAAGCAGCCGGGAACGTTCTCTGTCAGAAAGATCCGTCCTTAAGGCCTGTTCATGTATCTTTGGCATTATATCGTTTTTAAGTATCAGAAAAACAGTACCCGGCTCTGACTCCGGAACGACTTCCACCACAGGTTCCACCTGTAGTTCAGGAACAGATTCTGGCATTCTCTCAGATCTCATAGGAAAACAGGCAGGTTCCGGCACCGTCTGGGTTTCATACCATGTGCTGCTTTTCGCTCCACCACTACTGCCGGTAAATGGTGCCGGCCTCGCGACGGCATACGGGCGTATCATTCCCAGAAACGCATCACCATACCGCTCACATTTCGCCTGCCCAACACCCCGGACCTCCAGCAGTTCCTCACGGGTCGTCGGCAGGACCGAGGCCATTTCTACCAGTGAATCGTCATGGAATATTATATATGGGGCTGTTCCTTGCTCCCGTGCAATATCCTTACGCAGAGCCTTTAGTTCCCTCAAAAGCCCTGCATGATAGTCTACATCGGCAAACCGGCTGCCCTTAATCCTTCGCACCGGTTCCTCTGTTGCTGAAGGCATGCTAAAGGTTACAGACTGATCTCCGGTACTTTCCAGCAGATACCGACCTTTCTCAGAGATCATAAGAACTGAATAGCCATCATCTAAGACCTGAAGATAGCCAAGCTGAATCAGTTCTCCGATCCATTTCATCAGTTGCTGCTCAGAATAAGAAGAGCACTTTCCATATGCCGGATTCCTTTCCGGATGTAACGACGTGATATCCTTTGACGAAGAACCCCGCAGCATCAGGGCAACCTTTCTCTTACCCACAGCAAATGGCATATTCATCACACCAGTCAGAATCGCTGTTGTCAGTTCAGTCCCGTCGATCTTCTGTTTTGGATAGAGGCAGTTGTCACAGGATGTGCAGGGCACCTGTTCAAAATCCTCACCAAAATAGCCCAGCAGTACCTTCCTCCGGCAGATCGGTGATTCACAGTAATCAGACATGGCAAGGAGCTTACTGATCCGGATCTTCTTTCGTTCGGCACTGAAATGGTCTTTTTTTATAAAATGCATCAGTTTGCCTTTATCACCACGATTGTAGAAGAGAATGCAGTCGGAAGGCAGCCCGTCACGTCCTGCCCGGCCAATCTCCTGATAATAGGATTCAATATCCTTGGGAAGGTTTGCGTGGATAACAAACCGGATATCGGGCTTGTCAATACCCATACCAAAGGCAACCGTTGCACAGACAATACGGACCTCGTCCCGGATGAATTTCTCCTGCGTTGTTTTACGGATCTCGTCCTTTAGGCCGGCATGGTAAGGCAGAGCATAGTGTGCATTGTCCGAGTTGAGCCGCAGAAACGTCGCAAGCTCTTCGGTGTTTTTCTGAGAAAAGCAGTAGATAATTCCCGAATCTTCCGGGTGGCTATCAAGATATTCCAGAATCTGGTCGTTGACATCCCCTGCATCCCGAATCTCATACCTGAGGTTCGGCCGGTCAAATGACCCGATATGAATCCGGGGATTCTTCAGCTTTAACTGGTCCACAATGTCCTTCTGCACTTCCTTTGTTGCGGTGGCTGTAAGAGCAATGACCGGAACATCCGGGAACATTTTTTTGATAGTATGGAGCTTCCGGTATTCGGGCCGGAAATCATGTCCCCATTTTGAGATGCAGTGGGCTTCGTCGATAGCAATCAGTGAAGGTGAGAGGGATTTTACAAATTTTACAAAGGATTCGGTGGCAAAGCGTTCGGGCGATATATAGAGAAGACGGATCTTGCCGTCCTGAAGATCCTTCTTTATTTGCCGCTGTTCTGAAGATGGGATCTGGCTATTTAGGGTTGCAGCCCGGATGCCTTTCTGGTTCAGGTCGTCCACCTGATCTTTCATGAGGGAGATGAGTGGTGAGATGACGATGCCTAAGGTTTTAGTATGGACCGGGGGGAGCTGATAACAGAGTGATTTCCCTCCGCCGGTGGCTTTGAGCAGGAAGACATCCTTGTTGCTGAGCAGTTCCCGGACGACTGACTCCTGATGCGGGAGAAAGGAAGAGTATCCCCAGTAGTCAGAGAGGGTTGCTATAAGTGGATCCATATATCTGAAGGTCTCTGTTTCTGGTGCAGGAGGAAAATCATTTCGATTGGTAGTGGGTTTTCTGGATTCATTTTTTTAGGATTCGTTCTTTTAGATCTGAAGAAAAGGTACCAAATTATAGCGTTGAATGTATGGGTGACCGGTAGATTTTGCATAGACGAGGTATGTGTATTTCGGACTCTGGGGTGAAAGGTTCTGACAAAATTCCTGATTGCTGACACTTATAGCCGTTAATTTTCGGAGTGTTTGATTGTTATTTCTTTTCTCTTCCCGAAACAGACATCTCCCAAAAAAGGGATTTTCCTCCCCCAGCTCATACCCTCATCTCCTTACACTACCGCCAGTATCCTCCCTCCAGCCCATCCGGGCCAGATCCTCCGGGTCCAGTCCGGCCGCATGAATAAATCCACAGGCACACCGATATCCGGCAACTTTCCGCTCCCGGAAATCATACACTAGCATATGAGTCGGGACCTCCTTACCGCAGACCGGGCAAAAAATAGAGGCCATTAGATCCTCCCCCAATACTGACTCGGTCCTTGTTGCGGTGCACACGCTTCATACCAGGCCACCGCTCCATCATGATCATGTCTCCGCCACCTCATCTCTCTCATCCATTCTATTGCAGCCTCTTCATCTACCTCGCTGCACTCAGGTTCTATCCTTGCAGAGTGTCCCTCTGCTCCGTTCCGGTCTGTCATTTCTGATTTCGTTCCTGCCCCAGTTTTGCGGGCGATTAAGTGGCAAACGGAGTATGGCTGCCGTCCCGAAGGGCGGCTGGCTTACCCGTTTGACGATATCCCGCCTTTGCCGTCGTAACACTACCAGTGCCGGCACGGCGGAGAGAAGCGTAGCTGTGCGGCTGGAGAGGGGGTCACTGTCATAGGCCACGAGGCAGTTGCTCAAAGGAATGGCAGCGGGTTCCCTCTTACCAAATGCAATAGAGAAATCCGAAGAGAATCCCAAAACCAGAGCTAAGACAAAACCCCCTTCCCGGGACTACAGACCTTCAAAATTTCGGGAGGTCAAAAGGGGGCCGGTCTTTTTTAGGCTGGCGTGAATATGAAAAAAATCCGCGGGGGGTCAGACCCGGGTAAACGAGTCCAAGTCGTCGGAAACCATACTGGTAACAGATCCTGACGGTTCGGTGATGAACGTCACGAGGTTGTTTGAGTCGGTAGGGTCCGGGAAATAGAGGTACCAGGTATCGTTTGTCCAGTACTGGAGGTTCCCTGGGTGTCTGCCCGGGCCGAGCACGAATGTCATGTTCCCGTCATCCGCACCCGCAGAAATCTGCAGGATTCCGTATAGGTCGCTTGAGTAATACCCCGCGATGGCGGAGGGGGCGATGGTTGCCGGGCCGGGGTTTGCCGGGGGATTGGGGGGCTTCAGCCCCTCAGTGAACATGGCTTCGATTTTTTTTATCCTGATCTGCTGGTCGAGTTCGCTCTTCCCGATATACCGCTCGAGGAATTCTGCCTGGACCGCTTCTGGGAACGGGGTCGTATGCTTGTTTGCAATGACAACAATCCCGATGTTCCTTTCGGGGACGAGGGCAACTTGAGAGTTGACGCCTAACAGCCCGCCATTCTTCTCCACAACCCGTTCGCCGAGATAGGTGAACGAGTCGCAGCCGAAGCCGCTCGCCCTCAGGGTGTACGGGTCTTTCGGATCATCCGGGTGGCCGGTGATGACAAAGCTCGCGGCATTGATGGCAGCAACGGTCTTTGGTGCAAGGACCTGCTTCCCGTCAATGGAACCGCGGTTGAGTATCATCCTCATGAACTGCGTCATGTCCCGGCCGGTCGAGACCACCTGTCCGGCTGCCGGGAAGGTAGCGGTTTCATGGGCGATGATCTCCGTGCCACGTGGGGTTGCCCAGTGGCCGGTATACCGGTTGTCATCAAGGTACAGGGTGTCGTAGTGAGTCCCAGAACGGGTCATGTTTAGGGGATTGATGACCCGTGCGTCGGTCAGATCCTCCCAGCTGCGGTTGTCCGCCGCTGCTGCAACTTCACCCACGATGAAGTAGCCTGCATTGGAGTACTGCTCCTTTTCCCGGAAACCCGCGTCAGGCATAAGATACCGCATCCGCTCCAGCATCTCCTTGTTCGAGTACCCCAACCTGCCCAGCAGGTCCCCGTCATGGTTCCCGAGCCCGGTCCGGTGGGCGAAGAGGTCGCGGAGGGTCGTGTGTTCGCCGGCATACGCGTCGTTCAGCGCAAAATCCGGCAGGTACGTGACAACGGGGGTATCCCAGTCAAGTTTTCCCTCCTCAACAAGCGTCCCGGTCGCGACTGCGGTGAAATACTTGGATATCGAAGCGATCTGGAAACGGGTGTCCGGGTCAACCTTCTCCGGCATTCCGATCTCCCGGACGCCGAATCCTTTCAGGTACACAACGGTATCATTCTCAACAATCCCGACAACGGCACCCGGGACTTCGTATTTAGCCATCTTCGCGGTAACGATATCATCAAAGCCGTCGAGCCGGTCGGTATTCTTCTGAGTGCCTGCACTGGTGCACCCGGCACAAAGAATCATGCCGGTTACCAGGAATGCCCCAAGGATAAGAAAAATAACTCGATGAGCGGGATTTTTCATAAAAGGGAAATGCGTTCCGGAACGAAAAATGTTGTCATCCCCTGCAGAGTGTGCCAGGGATACCGTTGTCCGGGGCGGTCCTCACTGATGAAAGGGGGGTAATAACACAAGAGAATATCCCGCATGCTGAAAGCCTGTGGGTGCAGGAAGGCTCACATTTGTGCGTCTGGATCTCGCTGCAGGTCCATAATGTGCATGCATGGATCATCGCGTTCCTTACGTCGCACAAGTAACGGAAATACCCCCGGAAAAATAGTGGTGTGGGGTCAGCTGCTAACCCCCCTGGCATGGGGGTTGGGGGTCGAATGAAAATATTTAATGAAATGTTTTTTAATCCGTACCGGTTCTTACGCTCGCGTGACCGAGACCGTCCAGTATTCCAGGATCATCATGGACGGGTTTTCCGTGCAGGTATCGCATACGACAACGGGATGCTGGAAGACAAAACTGGGCAATACGACCTTATCCGTACCCGGTTCGGGGGAGAGCGGGACATCAACATCCTTCTGAATGATATACCGGTACGGGTCGAGGTTCCGGGAGAAGAAATCCCGGTACCGCTCCCGCTCCTGTTCAGTAGCATTGTAGGACCAGTCGGCACCTTCCGCCACCGTCACATCGGCGGGGATCCACCCGTAGCCTTCCATGTAATACTCTGCCCAGACGTGAACGCCGGCCGGTTTGAGAATCATCTGGTAGCCAATCGGGACGCGGGCGGGGATACCGATCGAACGGCAGAGGGCCGCGAAATACTGGCTCTGGAGCCCGCAGTCCCCAATCCCTGTCTCAAGGACATAGACAGACAGGGGTTTGCCGGTTGCTCCGAGCAGCGAGTTTGGGCCATGGCCGTAGGGGAGCGTTTCCGAGATATACTGGTAGATCATCTGCGCCTGAAGGTACGGGTTTGTCTCGTTTCCTATGATCTCCTGTGCTTTCTTCTTCATTTCCGGAGTGAGGGCGATATTCGTTGTCGGGGCCGTGTACTTCCGGTATTCCGGGTCGCTTATATTGTAGGGCCTCACCTTCACGGGATCGATTATGAATCTCCGGGTGTACTCCGTAAAGCGGAAGCGGGCAGATACATTCACGAACGGATCGTGGATCTCATCCAGCGGAATCTCGAAATACGCAAGCCCGAGATCCGCACCCGTGCCGGTCGTGGACCGCAGGTACTGTGCCGGTTCCAGGGACATTATGGTCACATTCGCCTGGGGTCCGTACTCGATTGGTAGGGGGATCCATAGTTTCAGCGTCCCGTTTGCCGGGAGCCGGTCACGGGGGACCGCGATATCCTCGAGCCCTTCCCATGCCACCGGGTCACTGTAATGTCCGGCTCCGCCCGTCTGCGGAGCCAGCGCGAGCGGGGCGAGCTCGTCATAGAAGGGGGTGTAGTGCTCCGCAGCATTCGCGTTTTGCATGATGGTCATGTTGTGCCATATGATGTTGGAGATGAAGTCATCGAAGTACCACACCTCCCCGTCCGTTGTGAGGGTCACGGCCCCGGGGTCGTCCATCAGGGCAGCCCGCTGTGCTGCTGAAAGGTCCGGGAAGAACCCGGCCAGCTGACGGTCCAGGGTGCTGCGGTTGTATGGGAAATTGACGGTCATCATCTGCATGGTCATGACCCGGTCCCGGGCGTTCAGGGCAGCCGCCGTGTTGTCGGCAGCGGTGTAGTTCTCCTGTGCGAGCCGGAAGAGCTGGGTGGCGGCGTGCAGATTGTTGTTCTGGAACTCATGTTCTGCCTGGGAGAAAAGAGTGTCACCCTCTGATGCTGGTGCAGATGCCGGCGCAGTTGTACAGCCTGCAGCGAGGATCGCGATTACACAGATAAGGAGGATCGTAAGTGTCAGAATTCGTTTCATGGTACACCAGATGTGTGAGATAAGTAACTGAAATGCAGATTCCCTTATAAACATTGTTAAATGATTGATCATGGCTTGTTTAAGCGGTTATTCAGGAGAGGCTTCCGGTTTTTTTGGAGGGACGATTCTATCGTTTATTCTTCCATCATCACTACAAATGTGACTCAAATCTGCCCGGACTGCATTGAAGAGCGTCCGGACTATGATTACAATTGGGGTAAATGCGGAGCAAAATAAGTGAAGGTTCTTTAAGCAGTCCTGAATCTCTTAAGGGAAAAGATGCTTCCATTGTGCAGGGTTACTGAGTCTTCCATGCACCTATGGCAGGAGATCCGGGTTTGCCTGCTATACTACCCGGACCCTGCTGTGGATACCTATGAGAAGAGGGAAAAAAAGCGTAAAAGAGTGATGAATGATTGCCGGTCAGGCCGCGAAGAGCGGCTCAAGCTCAACCTTCTGCCAGTCCTGGTCCACGACCTTCATCCAGAGCGTGCGGGTCTCTGGGACAAAGACTACCTGGTGATCCGTGGAATCTGTCATCCCCTCTTTTTCGAACCTGGTGTGCCGGAACGTCGCACCGCCGTCGGAGTATAACACATCGCGGATCGCCACCATCTGTTCTCCATCGATAAGTCCCTTGTTCTCTTCGGCGAGGCTCAGCAGGTTCGCGTACCGGGTGGTTGAATGCTTCGCCGGAAGAGCTGCAAATCGCCACGTCGGGTCGACGAAGTGGTTCGCGGCCGCAATCACGCCAGGCCCCTCGCGGCGTTTGACGTCATACACTGTCTCCTCGTAGGAATAGGCAGCCTCCGGTCCGGCCGCATTCACAATCCAGGCGACATTCGAACGAAGTGACATGATGGCAGCGTCGAGCCCTTTCATGTCGGAATAGTCAAGCATCATACGGAAGAACTCAGCGATGAGATCCGGCCTGCCTGCAATTGAAACGGAGCCGGCGGAGTCCTGTGCATTGTCATCCGAGATAAAGAGACCTGCGCTGTTCATCAGGGTTTCCGGACGTGCCCCTGCCGGGCTTAAGGTTGCAACACCGTTGCTCCCGTCGGTCGGATTGTAGACTGCGAGAGTGTAGTAGGGACGGAAGGGGCCGAGTTCGTCAGGCAGGTCGTAGTTCCGGGAGAGGACGAGCGAGCCATCGGTGGTGTATTCCCCCCAGACGGCCAGGAATGAGCATCCGGACTTCTCATTGTAGGCCTCGAAGTAGATCTGTGGCCCCTCGTAGAGAATCTCCAGCTGCTCTGTTGTCAGGCCGGAGGTTTCGGCCATACCCGCCCAGATCTCGTGCATGCGCTGTGCCTGCAACGCTGTTGCCTCCCCCGCGAATGCAGCTATCTCTTCTTCCGTGTATCCACTGGCCGTGAAGTGGGAGCGTAGCATTTCATATTCGGACTGGAGTTCGTCCTTCATCAAAGCACCGTACTGGCGCCCCATCTCCCGGTAAGTTCCGGAGAGGACGACAACAGGATAGGATCCCGCTTCGTAGCGCATGCCGTTGCCGAACGTGGCAACCTGCGTCATTCCGGCGTCAGTGAGGGCAGTTTCCGGGCTCTCCGCAGTGGATGCTACTGCCACCATTGGAATCACGAACATTAGTGCGATAAGAATATACAACACTTTCATAGAGGAGAATTCTCCTTTAACCTGATAAAAGTGCTGGCATCTCCGCAGCATCGCTTTCCTGACCGTATTCTGGCAGATAAAGCACAATATGATGTATTTTTAAGATTCTGGAGGATTTAAACAGGATAAAATGGTAATATTCAGACAACTACCGAAAGTCTGAACCGACGGAACTGGTATGCCTATGAAGAATGGGCAGCCTTTTGCCGGACCTATGCTACCCGGCTCACTCAGGCAACATACAGAACCTGGCGAGTCAGTGACGTTGAAGCAGCGGTGGAGGTTGCTTCCCGGCAGGATATTGAACTGGATGTCATCTAAAAGGACCACCAACCGGAAAAAAGGCGTGGAAATATCACCCCTCACTCCCCCGTTCCAGCGCCGTATCCCACAATTCATTCAGCTCTCCCATCAGCTCCCGGCGCCTTCCAGCATTTTTCTCACACAGCAGCTCAATCTCCAGGTCAATCGTCTGCTTACACTCCGCCCCGTATAACAAAGCACCACCAGCTCTTCGCTCATACATCCGTCCCTCCGGCCGGAAAAGAAGTGGTGAGGAAATCCACCGCCTTCTCCGCATCCTGCGCTGCCTTTACCACATCCATCGCCGAACCTTCCCGGATGGACCGGAGCCAGCCTTCCACATGAAAAGCAATTAGAAAAATCACTTTAAAAAAAGAGTTGAATTAACAGGGGATTGCCATACCGGCAACATATTTGCGGATATCCACCTGTGCACCGCTTTCAGCCATTTTTTCAGCGTAGGTGAGAAGATCATGGGCGACTTTTTCATCAACATAAGCCTCTCCACAATTCATGCATACCTGAGCCGGGACGTCTTTTACTACAATAGTGATTCCCTCCCGGTCAAAAGCAACAGTTGTCGTATCTTCTTTTGTCTCACCGTTTTTACAGATTACGCATTCCATGGTTTTCTCCTAGTGAACGTATCGGTCCACATTTTTGGATCAGGTTCGTATGCTTTGATAATAATTGCTTAACGATCTACTTTATTGTATGCCAGAACAACATGGAGCGGCCGATCGTTTGCGATGCCTGATACAAAACAACTGGGATAGGGAGTGTCATCCGGATAGTCTTCGATTTTCACACCCCGAACAATTACTTCCCGAATCTCGGTCTCGGTAATATGTCGCTGAAACATTTGCCGCAGTGTATGGATACGGAATGTCAGCCGTTCAAATGGCTGGATATTTTATGAAACTCACTCGTTCAGATCATCAGAATCATTGATGATCTCAACATCACCAATTTTTTCAAGATACTGATAAGCTTTCCGTTCGATATCACTAGGAGAATTAATTGCCTCCCGTGTCGTACGAATTTGATACGGCAGATACTTCCCTTTTGAGTTGGTAATCAATGGATTGTCTCCAATTTAAAAGGGATTGTGGCTGATGAGAGAACGATCTTGTCTGAGGTTACATCTGGCAGATGTTTCTCCGCATAAATGATCTCAAAAATAATTCTGTTCAGTGATGCTATTTTTATGAGAGATGTATCTTTACGCTTGAAACCCACCTCTTTCTGATTCTGATGCGGATTCACTGATTATAACCTGCCTAAAAAGAAAGGTGATGAGGAAATTCACCGCAAGATGGTTGCCTGGGACATTTAGTTATCAAAAACTCAATAGCGTCAGACCTTGCTCTTTTTCTCATCTTTGACAATGGCAGAAAATATGAGCGGGAATATCGACAGGATAAGGCCGGTAAACATCGTGAAATGAAACCCGGAAAGGAAGGTTACTGAGTCAAGGCTCGCAAATGCCACCACACCACCGGAGGATGTTTTGAAGGTGAAGAGTGTTGCAAAGAGTGCTGTTCCGATTACGCTGCCGAGATACATGGCTGTTATCATAAGAGATGAGCCGGTTCCCTTTTCACCTTCCGGAGCAATTTCGATAATTCTGCTTGAGGCAGCGCCACCTGCAATCCCAAAAACAGCTCCCATGAGTATGAGGGCAACAAGCAGAGGAACAATCCCGGCTTCCGGGACAAGCATTGCAAATATAATATAATATACAATCAGCAGCACACAGGCGACAACGACAAACCATCTTCGCCCGTATCGATCTGACATTCTGCCAAAGGGGACGCTGAGAAGGGCAGTGATTAGTGGAGGGATTAAGAGGTACATCCCGATCGTTGCCAGATTAAATTTCATTTCTGCGATAAGGTAGAAGGGCAGAAGGTACAACACTCCCATAAACAGGACATTGATGAAAAGAAATGCCATCACGACAGAAGAAAACTGCCATTTGCTGAAAATATGGACATTAATGAAAGGCACCGGTGTTCGAAGTTCATGGAAAATGAAGAAAGAGGCAAACAGTACACAGAGTGCAGAACTTACGAGAATCTGTGGATCTGTGATCCCGAGGGGAGCAACTTCAACGAGTGCAAAGATACCAAAGACCATAGCCCCAAACAGTGTCACAGCTCCGGCAATGTCAAACGGTGTTTTTTCATCTGCCGGATAGTCCTGAGGGATAATCCAGTGGGCGTAGAGAATGCCAATGATTCCTATTGGTATATTGATTAAGAATATCCAGTGCCAGGAGAAAAGATGGGTTAAAAATCCACCAATGGCTGGTCCGGCGGCGAGGCCGATAGAACTGGCGGCAGTGAGAACGCCAAGAGATACGCCCAGCATACGGGGTGGGAGGCATCTGACACAGAGGAGCGGACCAACAGCAGCAATCATGGCAGCTCCAATTCCCTGGACAATTCTGGCACCCAGAAGAGAATAGAGGTGGGGGGAGAAACCACAGGCGGCTGATCCAATCGTGAATATGATAAATCCGCCGATGAAGATCTTTTTCATGAGGCCCCGGTCAGCGATCTTTCCGAAGACCAGAAGGAACCCTGCCATCATGAGGAGATAGGTTATGATGACCCAGGAAATGTTACCGGTGGAGGTGTTGAAATCAGATGCGATTGCCGGGAGAGCGACGTTCACAATCGAACCGTCAAGTCCGTCCATAATTACTCCGAGACAGAGCGCCCCTAAGAGGAGTTTCTGACGAAGTGGATCATTGATCACGGAGGTCATCTAATTACAGTATGAAGCGGGAAGTCTCTTTAAGGTATGGAATTATTGACATTTCGTCGATCGAGATCAGCATGGGGATTATGAATTATGACGGTCAGGAGTCTGGCTTTGGTTTTATCAGGGATATTGCCGGGTGGAAACAGGTTTAGGGCGATTATCAGAAGGAGCGATTGATGAAATCATTGTTTGAAAAGTTATGAGATGATAGATCACAATCGAGTATTTTTCATTCCACAGAATTTTTCTTTTTTCTGATTTTTCCCAATGCAATTGAAATCCCGTAAGCCCCTGCTGCCAGAATAATAATAGTGGCACCCGAAGGCACGTCGGCAAGATACGAAAGCCACATCCCGGCAAAGGTGAAGAGCATGCCAAACAGAATGGCAACTATCATAATTTTTTTCAGATTTTCAGTGTGTTGATGAGCGATCGCGGCAGGAATGGACAGAAGTGCGATGACCAGAATCACCCCAACTATTTTTATCAGCATGACAACCGTAAGGGCAATCAGACAGAGTAGGAGGAGATATAGTTTTTTGACCGGGATATTCATGATGGTTGCAAATTCTTCATCAAATGACAGGGCAAGAAATTCATTATAGAAAAGCCAGACTACGCCGATGATCAATACATCTAAAAGAAGCATAATGAGAAGGTCTTCGGTTGGAACAAACAGGATATTCCCGAAGAGATAACTCATAAGGTCCGGTGCGTAACCCGGCGCAAGAGCAATAAAGAGAATGCCCAGTGCCATTCCGGTGGCCCACATGGTTGCGATGATGGTATCTTCATTTTCATGTCCCTGCTGGCTAATGACCCCGATTCCCAGGGCTGAAGCAATACTGAAGATGACGGCACCGATTATCGGATTGAATCCCAGAAGATAGCCAAGACCAATTCCTCCAAATGCCGAATGGGCAATCCCGCCACTGATAAATGATATTTTTTTAACGACAACATATGTCCCCATAACTCCACAGGCAACACTGGCAAGGAGTCCTGCTATGAGAGCATTTCTGAAAAACTCAAAATAGAGAATTTCTATCATTTTCTCTCCAGAACATGATGTTCCTGTAGGACTCGATGAGGGACCCCATGAGCGATGAGATCAATCGGGCACTGATAGGATTCAGCGATCATTTCTTCAGTGATTTCTGCTGAATCATGCAGATAGAGTCTTTTGTTCATACAACCTATCCGGTCAATTGTTGTGGAGATTGCACCGATATCGTGGCTTATGACGACAACTGCCATCTTTTCGTGCAGTTCTTTGAGGAGCCCGAAAAAATGACCTCCGGTCTGGACATCCACATGGTTTGTCGGTTCATCAAGCAGAAGGACCTCCGGTTCGGTTGCAAGGGCACGAGCCAGCATCACCTTCTGTTGCTGGCCGCCTGATAACTGATCGACCTGTCTGTTTTTAAGATCAGCGATTTCCATGGTTTCCAGGCAATTTTGAACAATCGCATGATCTTCGCTGCTGTACTTTCTGAAAGGTTTACGGATGGTACCCAGTCGCCCCATCAGAACCATTTCCTGTACACTGATGGGAAAACCAAAATCAAAGGTACGATACTGGGGCACGTACCCTATCACGGTCCGGTGCTCACAGGGGTCACCTCCCTTTATTGTTATTGTTCCTTTATCCGGTGTCAGAAGCCCCAGAATTAATTTGAAAAGAGTTGTTTTTCCCCCACCGTTTGGCCCGATAATGCCTAAGAAATCGTTTGCATAAATACGAAGATTGATCGCTTCAACAACCGGATTATCCCGATAAGTAAACCAGACGTCTTCCATTGCAATGATTTCTTCTGAACTCTCTTTCGGTCTGTTTTCTGACATGATCAGTTCACCTGCCGGATCGTTTCTGCCATTTTTATCAGGTTCGTGCAGTAATCTTTCGCCAGGGGATCGGCATACACGACGGTTCCGCCAATCTGTCGGGCAATGACGCCTGCACTTTGAGAATTCATCTGCGGATCAGCAAAGATGGTAGTAATATTCTCAGCTCGTGCAAAATTGATGAGTTCTGCTAATTCTTTGGCACTTGGTTCTTTGCCATTAACTTCGACAGCCACCTGTAAGAGGTTGTACCTGTCAGCAAAATAACCCCAAGCCGGGTGGAACACGATGAACGGTGTTTGTTTGGTAGGTTGTAAAGATTCTGTCGTATTCAGGATTATTTTGAGATTTTCATCAAGTCCGTGTAGTTGAGTGGTGTATTGTTTCAGATTGTATTTGTAGTTGTTAGCATGGGTAGGGTCTGCCTCTGAGAGTGCCGCAGCAATCGTTCTGCACATGAGTATAACATTCTCCGGCGAATTCCAGATATGGGGATCCTTGTTTCGTAGGGTGATGCCTGCGGAACAGTCGATTACTTTCATTTCCGGATTTGAAGTGGTTAATGTACTGAGGTAATTCTCTTCAAAGGGTAGAAATGAACCAACTTTGAAGTATAGGTCGGCGCTCGCTATGTCTACCATCTGTCCGGTAGTCGGCGAATAGGTTGCCGGACTGGCACCTGGCGGGATGAGGACTATAGTTTTGACATGCTCTCCCCCGATGGACTGTACAAATTCTTCCTGTGGGAGAATTGAGACACCTACGATCAATTGGTCGGCATGTTGTGCTTCCTGATCTGTGCCGGTAGCGTCTGAAACACAGGCTGAAGAAAAAACCGCCAGAATGATGAGTGTGGCAAAGGCGTATACCAGTATGTTTTTGTGGGCCATTTCTCTTGAAGATCATAAACTTGTATATGATCAACGATATCCTTAGTTTACCCTTCATAAGAAATAAGCATGTTCTTCGTCATGTTTGAATTGATCAAAATGCAAATAAGAGAAAGGAATACAGAACGAGACAGACCACAAAAAACTCATATTTCTTGTACAAGGCTATATGTGGTTGATATTTGATTCTGACAGGACCTTGGGTTTTCACTATACTTGATATTAATTTAGGTATGGTTTGAATCGGAAATCTATTGGGGCGAGAATTGAAAATCTGAAAATAAGCTGGCTGAATCAGAAAACTAATAAAAAGAGAGAAATTTGTGATTAACTCAATACGTTAATCGCATCTAATCCAGCTGGTGCAGACTTCGTTATACTAAGAACTGCTCCAACATTGGGTTTCAGCTCAATAGTGAATTCATCATATGCCTCGACAGTAGCGGTAGTAGGAAGACCTACAGATATAACAAACTGTTCATTAGTTTCAATCTCGTCGTTTGCTGTACCCTGTTCATTTATAACTTCATAAACAGTCCAGTTGCCCGCAACGGCAGTACCACTTACTGTGTCAAAATCAACTTGTTCAAGTATTAAACTATCAGCATAGGTCACAGTAGCTTTTGACATGTCAATATCTGAACCTCCAGCAGGAAGTCCAATCGTAAACCTGACTTCAGAAATAGTAGTGTCATTACCGTCGACAATCCCATAAACAGACCCTAGTGTTTGTAAACTGGAGGATGCCTGTTGGACACCGGATGTTACCGTTTTCTGGCTCTGCTGGGTTGTGAAGAACCCGGCACCAAGTACTACATACGAGAACACTGCAGCCACTACAGTACTTTAAAACTTCCACATTTCTTCGTAACCGTTTTGGGAATTTCAACTGAAAGTTAATCACTTTCGTCATTTTTATCTTTACCTTAAGGATCTAATTGTGCCAG
>Ga0222702_1000240_pt1 | contig 15702 bp, 18 predicted proteins | sample AntAcemetage1504_FD_181152 | JGI IMG/M metagenome (GOLD analysis project Ga0222702, IMG submission 181152) | Saline water microbial communities from Ace Lake, Antarctica - #1504 | ecosystem: Environmental > Aquatic > Non-marine Saline and Alkaline > Saline | place: Antarctica: Ace Lake...
CGGTTAACATCCTCGACTACCCGATGAAGAAGTAAGAAGTAAGTAAGAAGTATGTAGTAGCAGGATATTTCGACCTGAAAATCGCAATCTGCGCCAAGTGGGTCCCGGTCTCCGCCCGCCTTCACTCCTGTTTTGTGCGCGGGGTGAACGCTCAAAAATATATTGATTGATTATAAGCTAGTGTCATGTCAAGCCTCTAGTTTCGGGTAGAGACGTTTTAACTTTATTCTTGCATCATTTGCTGTAAACTGCCAGTTTATTTTTGAATCCATATTGTTACGGGCCGTTTCCCATGCGTTTGTCTGTCTCTCTATTTTTTCTATCGTATCAAGCCTCCTGTTCAAACATTGCCCCATTAATACATTCAATTCTATTTCAGCCATGTTCAGCCAGCTTCCGTGTTTGGGAGTGAATACAAACTCAAAACGATCCCATAGTGCTTTGGCCTCCTCAGGCGAAAATACCTCATAAAATGCACCGGGTGTATGCGTCCCGTAATTATCCATTACCAAAGTAATTATTTCTGCATCCTCATACTTATTTGCAATCTCCTTTATATAAATAGCCCAGTCTTCTTTCTTTTTCTGCTTGGTAACTTTCACATATCTCTTTCCCCGTAAGGGTTCATTAGCCATAAATATGTTACAAACCCCTGCCCGCTTGTATTCATAATCATACTTTTCGACACTGCCAGGTTTCCCTTTTATGGGCTCTTTAATCTCTGCAATTAATTGTTTCGGGCTTTCATCCATGCATATAACCGGACGCTTTGTATCATACGGTCTTCTATATACTTCCAATATCTTTTCCATATATGCCACAAAAGTACTGCTTTGCAAAGGCGGTATGACCCATCCCTTTTTCAGCCACGGTTTTAACTCGTTTTTTTTAAAACGGTACGTACTCTCTCATGAGAGATGGTGTCAATATAATTCAACTCAACAGCCTTATCAGCTAGCAATCTTAATGACCACCGGGAAAATCCCTCCGGTGGTTCACTGCAACTTAAAGCAATTATATGTGCCTCTATATCACCATCCACTTTACTCATATAGACTCGTTCACTCGGTTTGCCCGTTAAAGAAACTTCCAAACCATCAAAGACAAATTTCTTCCTGATATTCTCAATGGTTCTTTCCGTAATCCCGAGCATACCCGCAATTTCAGAATCCTTCTTTAATCTGGCTGGATTGTTCTCATCACAGTTTAACAAGACCAAGGCATTCCGAATCACCTGAGCATTGCGTTTACCCTTGCGGGTCATTTCATCTAATTCCTGACGTTCTTCGTCGGTTAAGGTTACATGGTACTTCTTCATGGGTGTTTTTCCACAAAGATACAAATTATACCCGAATTATCATAGTTGACATGACACTAGTTATGGTTTGTAAAATTGCGATTTGGGTCATGCGGACTATACTTATGTCTCTTCAGATTTCACATGCGTCGTCATCGCTCATTTTTTTAGACCTGATTATCAGTATGTTAAGTTTTTGGATTTGTCCTTTTGGGTGCAGCAATCCTATTTTACTGATAATTTTAGTAATAAAATAATGGTATAAAGTCTAAATTCACTAAAAGCACTATAAGTTGAATTTGCCAAAATGCTAAATACCAGTATTTTAGGATTTACAGACTTTTTAAACTTTAAGTTTTTTAGTGAAAAATGTAATTTTAGAAATGTGGGTCATGCATTGCACAAAACGGGAAGTGGGTCCCGGTCTCCGCCCGCCTTCACTGCGTTACGGCGGACAAGGATGTCAATGCCGGTAAGAGGAAGAGAGTTAAGTAAGTTGAGTGGATAAGTAAGGAAGAGTTCGATAACTTGATATTCCAAATTGGAACATCAGGTTGGGGTGGTTGGCTTTAATTATTTAATCTTCCTAAAACTTTTAATCTTTATTGGTCTGCGTGAACTATGAATAATCCCAAGAATTACAATTTCAGCAGGTTTTATTTTATATATAATAAGCCAGCTAAGGCAAACAGCTTTACGATAAATTTTACTTTTGGTTGGAATATCTTCGCATTCACGGAAAGCAAAAGGATTCTTCTCAATACGGTCTATGGTTTTAAGAATTTTATCACCAACACGGATAGCATTTAAAGGCCGGTGTTTAATATAAGCAATATAGCCAGTGATATCATTAATATTTTGCAGGGCGTTATCGGTTACCCTTAACGAATAAGCTTTTGGAGTTTTTTCTTTTGTATTGCCCATTTTTGCCTGGCTTCTGTTAAACTTACGGTGGAATTAGTTTCTGCATAATCAACCCAATTTTTAAAATCTTCTTCGCTAATAGGTTCACCAGGCAAAGAATAGGAATTTAAATCAGCTTCTTTCACAATCCGTATTAAATGTTTATGCTCTAAGTCCTGTAAGGCTTTCAGAGATTTTTGTCCTGTAAGTTCTACGGTTATTGTTTGCATAGTAATATTGGCTAATTATTGCTTGATATTACAAATATACTTCAACTAAACGTATAAAACAAAACCAATAAGTGAAGAGTTGAGTAGTAAGTTGAGCGGGTGAGTAGGGAAGAACGAAGGAACGATTGTACGATTGAATTCCGACTTTGCTCAAAGAGCTTCGACGGACGAAGTATTGTACGATTGTGGCAAACATAAAATATGCGATGCAATAAAGTATACTAAAAAATAATTATCTTTGAATAAAATACTATTATGAATCGAATGATAAGCATAACATATCCTGAATCGTTAGCCAATTCATTGAAATTGAGTGACAAAGATTTTAAGAAAGAAATGAAAATGAGTTCATTAGTAAAACTTTTTGAACTTGGTAAAATTTCATCAGGCACTGCTGCAAAAGTGCTTGGATTATCGAGGTTAGATTTTCTTGATGGTGTTGCGCGATATGAAGTGTCAGTAATAGGTTTTATTGACACAGACGAGCTTGATAATGACATTGCAAATGCTTAAGGTAGTATCAAACACCACACCGATTATTTCCTTACTTAAGTTATCTCAAATAGATATATTAAAGAAACTATATGGTAAGATATCAATTCCAAAGGCTGTTTATAAAGAAATTGAATGTGGAAAAACCAAAGGTTATTATCAGGATTTATCAAAAATCGACTGGATAAAAATTCAAGAAATTAAGGATAAAAAAGCTTTGAAATACTTTTTAGATTTAGATGCGGGAGAAGCCGAAGCAATTGTACTGGCAACTGAGATCGGAGCAGACTTGATAATAATAGATGAGAAATTAGGTCGATTTCATGCAAAACATACTGATTTGAGCATCACTGGAACTATGGGTATTTTATTAAAAGCAAAATCAAAAGGATTAATTACTCAGATTAAACCACTTATATTAGAATTAATTGACAAAGATGTGTGGTTAAGCAAAAAATTAATTGAAACAATACTTGCCAAAGCTGGAGAGGAATAATCTACGTTTAGCAAACATTTTTTGGCAGGCTTTCCTTCGTTGAGATTTTAAATTTCTTCTAAGAGATTCATTAAACTACATTATTTATTTAGGGCAAGTCCTGCCCGCGGGTCGTTTGTCGTTCGCCCCCGTGGCGAACGACCTATTTTTTTCATACAAGGGAAAAAGTTGCTTTTGTTGCTACCGCAATCTTCGCCAAGTGGGTCCCAGTCTCCGGATGTTAATGCCGGTAAGAGGAAGAGAGTTGAGTGGTTAAGTAAGTTGAGTGGATAAGTAAGGAAGAGATCGATAACTTAATATTACAAATTGGAACATAAAGTTGAAGTAGTTGGCGTAGCCGCTAAAACCTGCCAGAGTCTGCAAGACCTGGCAGAGTTTGGATGTTTAAAATTATCCTACCCGGTTTATTTTATTAATTCAATTCGTTTTTCAATCACTTCATCAAATCTAAAAATGTTTTTTTATCCATTTTATTTTATATCTTTGTAGTGTAGTCCCGGTTATTCCTCTCCCAGTCCTTATGCTGGTGATGAAGCCAGGTTTTTTGTTTCTACTCATTATTTCAAAGATAGTAATCATTTTAGAATTATCTCTTTTTGTGCATAGAAACATATCGCTATTGGTTACATCTGATATGCTGGCAATTACCCCAAGGGGGTAAGAGCAATAGCCCCGGGTAAGAAGCGCCACTCGGGGTACATGCATGTATAGTGAAACCGCCGGAACTGCAGGTTTTTATTAGTAGCAGTATCGTTTCATCCGGCACATCCGGGAATTCAAATCGGTGCAGTTACAAACCCTGACTGTGGTTTTAATGGCAGGTTGTTTATATAGAAGGCTTTCCCGCGTTGGAATATTAATTTTCTTTTAAGAGCTTTCATTTCTTTTGAACGATCAAAAGAAACGAAACAAAAAAAAATCGTCAGCTAATATCCTCGACTACCCACTAATGAGGGTGGTTGCTTTTGTTGCTACCGCAATCTGCGCCAAGTGGGTCCCAGTCTCCGGATGTCAATGCCGGGAAGAGGAAGATGAAAAGTTCAAGGTTCAAAGACTGAACGTATTAAGCACCAACGGTGCGGTAAGCAATAGCCACGGGTGAGCGGTAGCGTAACCCGTGGTACAGGAATGTATAGCGAAACCGCCGGAACTACCGGTTTTTATTAGTAGCAGTATCGTTTCATCCGGCGCATCCGGGAATCCAAATCGAAGTGGTTTTAAATTTTGATAGTGGTTTTATTGGCAGGTTGTTTCTATGGAAGGCCTTCCTTTGTTGGAATTTGCATTTCATCGAAGAACTGTGAATCGTGAATCGTGAAGAAAAATAGTTATTCTGAAAAAAGTCTTTTCATTTCGCTAATACTGTACAATGGGATATTGATAAGCTGGTCCTGTTGCCGAAAATCAGACATTGACGTACGCAGGGCGACTTGCGGATTAAACTTTTCTGTGTAGACTTTCAGGCTTTTAGCTTGTAAGTTTTCTTCCGCTTTGACTTCTACAGGAACCACTACGCCTTCGTATTGTACTACAAAATCAACTTCAGCGGTCGATCGATCCGCCGACCAGTAATTGATCACATATTCGTCAGTGCTTTTTAGTTGCTGAAAAACATACTGTTCAGTTAAGGCTCCCTTAAATTCGGAAAAAATTGCATTTCCTTCAAGCAATGTTTTTGCATCAACATCGCCCATTGCTGTTAACAATCCCACATCCACCATAAACAATTTAAAAGCACTTCTGTCTTCATAAGCTTTTAAGGGAATTGCCGGTTTGGTGACCCGGCTCACTTTGTAAACATGTCCGCAATCCATCAGCCAGGATAGTGCCAGTTCATAATCTTTTGCCCGCGAACCTTTTTTAATCAATCCATAAATAAACTTATGATTTTCTTTAGCCAATTGTGCGGGTATTGAATTCCATACCATCCGGATCCGGGGTATAATTCCAAAAGGAGCATGTTTCGAAAAATCCTGTTCATAAGCATCTAAAATTTGTTTTTGGATATCACGTACTTCCCTGAAATTATTGTTCTCACTAAATTTTAAAACGGCTTCAGGCATACCCCCGACAAAATAATACTGTCGTAATCGCTCAATGTACTTTGATTTAAAGGCAGGTATTAATTTCCAGTCGGCCTGTTGAAGGATTTCCACAAGAGCGTTTTCTCCAAGGACATAAAGAAATTCCAGATAAGTTAAGGGGTACAAATCCATAAATACCACCTTTCCAACAGGAAATGAAATATTGGAATGAAGCGCTACTCCCAACAAAGAACCGGCTGCCACAATATGATATTCCGGGGCATCTTCCTGAAAATACTTTAAAGCAGTTATGGCTTCGGGTACTGCCTGTATTTCATCAAAAATTAAGAGCGTATTTTTCGGGTCTATGGTTAATCCTGTTTCTGCCTGCAGGGCAATGATCACCCTTTTAATATCAAAATCGTCAGCAAACAGTGAATGTAACCGTTTGTTTTTCTCAAAATTTATATAAACTGTTTGAGTATATTGAGTATTACCAAACTCTTTCATTAGCCAGGTTTTTCCAACCTGTCTTGCCCCTCTTATGATTAAGGGTTTTCGGGAAGTTGATTTTTTCCAGGCAATAAGCTCATTCAATTTTTCTCGTTTCATGTTCGATATTTTGTGTAAATATACAATTATTCAAAGAACTTATTGTATAAAGCAACATTATATCAAAGGACATTATGTATATCTATGGGAAAAGGAGAAGATGGGAAGATGGGAAGAACGAAGGGGCGACTGGGCGAGGGGGCGACTGGGAGATGAAGAGAAGAGGCGAAAAAGAGAAGAGTGAATAATTGTGATGCAGTGATGTAGTGTGAAGATAATCTTCGCCAAAAGCGGGTCCCAGCCTCCGCCCGCCTTCACTGGGTTACGGCGGACAAGCCTGCCTACCTCATCAAAGATGATGAGTTCGGCGGACAAGGATGTAAATGCCGGTAAGAGGAGAAGAGTTGTGATACGGTGTTAGCAAAAGATACCTTAACTTCTATTTATCCAATTTTCAATTTTTATTCCATCAATTCTTTTAAATTCGTTGACATTTTCAGTCACCATTATCAAATCGTTTTCTGTTGCAGTACAGCCAATTAATAAATCGAAATCACTTATTATTCGACCTTTTTTTCTCAACTTTGCTTTTTGCTTTCCGTATTTGATAATTGAGTTGAAAATTGGTAGAATTGTGATTTGTTCAATGAATCTTTCAATTAATAAATGATTCTTTTCAGGATTAGGGCTGTTTTCTGCACCAAATATTAATTCAGCTAATGTGATTTCTGAAATTGCGCAAGTTTCAATTCCAATTTTATTAAATTTTTCAATTAGGTCAAATTTTCCTCTAAAAAAATGTATACAAATATTAGTATCAAGTAAATACTTCATTAGAATTCTTCAATTTTACGGTTTTCTATTTTTGAATCTCTAATTTCCTTGATTATTTCATCTGAATCCCTATTGTCTACCCATGCTCCATATAAAAGATTTATATCTGATTTTTTTTCTTCTTCAGTTTCAATTGATTCAGTAAGTTTAATAATCAATCTCTTTTTAGAACTGTTATCCAATTTTACTAAAAACCCAAAATATTTATCTAATATTTTACTATTTATTGCTAAATGTCCCATTTCTTTATTTTATTGCAAAATACAAAATTCGTTTGTAAATTACAATTCTGATATTAAGGCTATCGGTTTTTGGTCTGGTAAACAAGGAGAATTGACTAGCGGGATGGTTATAGCTTTCGTTATGAACTTCCCCCAAGTGGGAAGGAGGGAAATGGATGTGGTTGTAACTCTGCTAAAAGAAGAAACATCCATTTATCCATAACATAGGAATTGTTTTCAATAACTATTAGACCCTTCGACTTTTTGACTATTCGGCTCTTGGAAATTTAAAAGCTATAATTCAATACATTAAGGCCAGATAAGTATACAAAAGCAATTACCCAAAGGGGTAATATCAATAGCCCCTGGTAAGAGGGAACGCCACCCGGCGCATCTGGAAATTCAAATTGGTGCAGTTACAAAACCTGAATATGGTTTTAATGGGAATTAGTACCTGCTGGTACTATTTTATAAGTTCAGCGAAATTTTCTTTTAACTGATTTTTCAATCTTTTATCTATTGTTCCAATTTATTGTTCAACGATATTCTTTTCAAGTTTAATAATTGTCATAGATTGAGTCTGAATCTGAATAGCCTGCTAAAAATTGATTTTGCGAAAGTGTCCGGAAGTCTTTTTCTTCTTGATTTTCAGCTTCTTCAAGAAGTAAAATTACTCTAACATCTTTATTTTCAAATAATTCAGAACTCAAGTTGTCAGGTATCCTAATAGACTTATTTTTCATTCTTGCTTTAAATTCGACTGCTTTCATAATTTATTCTTTTTTTCAAAGGTACGAAAAAATTGGCTTATTGTTAATGGATAATGGCTCAAACCCCGCCAGTGGTTGCAAACCCTGGCGGTGGTTTTAATGGCAGGTTGTTTCTTAGGAAAGCTTTCCTGCGTTGGAATTTACTTTTCTTTTAGGAGCTTTCATTTTCTAAACCTTCAGGTTATGCCTGGGAGATTGCTTCGTAACTTCGTTCCTCGCAAAATCCATCTCCATTTAAAACATTTTTAATAAGGGTCTAAACTGATACCACCCACCGGTAAAAAACGTTACCATCTAATAAAAAATAGCAACATGATTCGTCATTTTTCTTTCTGGAATGAATTTAGAGCAATTCAAGAACCTGTCAAGGCTATACAAAGTTCTACTTCGTTCCTGCCTTGACAGAACCTTTCCTTGCTCTTGATCAGTGATTTTAGAAAGAAACATTCGAAGAAAGGATGTGAGTGTAGATATTTATGTCTCAACATAGAAGATGGACTTGTTCGTTGTGAAACAAGCTACCTGCTATTTTTATTCGCCGAAAACGAGTTCCAGAGAGGAGGAATAAAAAAGATTCTTATATTTGATCTATCCCTATCAGGGATCCGCATCAGGAAGCGACAATTAGTTTGAGCGCGGAAATTGATGAAGTTGCCGCGCGGCAACCGACTGGATGTAGTTAATGTTACTCCTTTCGATGCCAGTAATTATTTGAGTTACAGGCCGTTGAGCGCTTTCCGGAACTAAAGATTAGGTATAGTAACGATATATCCTTGCTCACAGGACTTAATAGTTAAAACTGTTTTAATCCCAAATATATAAGCAAAAATTAAGGTATTTTTTATTTATCATATACCGTCCTGATTTTCAGGTGTTATAAATTTTATTTACTTTCGCTGTTGCAACCCGAAGAGGACGCAAGCTCTGCTGGAGAGCAACTTGCTAGCAATAGGGTTAGCCAATGGAAATATTCCATCAACAAGCCGCCAAAAGCGGCTTGTTGAGTTTTTTCAGCCATAGTCAACAAAAATATTTAAGAATTACATATGCTTACATTTAATTGGGGCTAATATAAAAACAAATGGCAAAGAGATGCAAATCCATATAGTATCAGAGAAATATGCAACAAAACGCCATAGGATTCCTGTAATGCACAAAGTTCAGAAACGGTTGCTTGTTTCAAATCAAAAAACGCAACTGAAAATCTTCACCGGAATTAGGAAAAAACACCCCCCTGGAATCCCGCAGCAGATCAACAACACAAAAAGGTGGTATCAAAATGTTCTGTTTGGTGGTACCGTTCTAAACCTTTGTTAAAAATAATCCTAACCAGATTTATCCAAAGGCATCTGCAATATGCCCATAATTTTTGTTTGAATTGGCCCCGGTATCTTGTTTTATTATTACGTAACAAGAAACTGAGTTGGAAAATGGTTGCTTCTACATTGTTTCGTTTATAGAGTTCCTCTATGGGTCTCTGTTTCATCACTTTACGTAATTCAGAAGCCCTGATTGCAAGCTGACCGAAGTATTTGTAACCGCTGGCTGTTTTTATCCTCCATCGGTCCTCTTTGCTGTTTTTATGTTTTTTGGCTAGAACAGCTTGTATACATTCGCCTGTTTGGGTATCTGTAACAATTAGCCCGGTTGGTGTCATTTCCAAGTCATATCTGGATTGATAGCCTTGTATTCCGGTAAAGACCATATCAATATTTTCGCAAAATTCATCATTGCCAGGGCTTTGATAAGCCCCGTCAACGTAAGCTTTTTTGACCACTTGTCCAGTAACTTCTGTGGTGGATTCAATAGCAGGCTGAACAAATTCGGTATCAGGCACATTAGCTTTCTCAACAATTACATCTGTGATCAGGTTAAGGGGATCATCGGAAGCAGTTTCAGAAACGTTCACGCTATATCCCTTTACCTGCTGGTCAAGTTTATTGCGATATGCACAATCGGAGTCATGCGGCGACTGCACACTATCGGAAACTATTTCTTCTCTCGGGCGCAGTTGGATTTGCTGATCTTTTCCAACCTTGTATTGTTCATCGAAGATGCGGCAAAGTAGTTGGTATTGCTCGCTTTCATGGCCAGTAAAAGTGTTTACTGTTTTGTACACTAAAATACCTATAGACTATAAACGTGATTTGATTTCTTTCCTGGTGCTACGGTAAACAGTTTTGGCGGGTTCTTCTTTTAGTAATTCTTTTAGTTGCTTACTTATTGGTGCAGAGAGCCTTAGCTTTTCATGTTTGTCCAGTATTTTATAAAACCGACAAAATGCATGATGGATAATTTCATAACGTGAGTAAAAAGCAATGTTACTACCAAGCAGTTTACTATCCATGCGAATGCTATGTCCATTAACTTCAAATTCGGCAACCTGGTCACTGGTTATATGTTTAAAAGTGCTTTCCATCAAGTCTTTCCCGGTTTGCTTTTGGTACTCGTATATGCGCTTGCGTAGTAAGTAATAGGTAGACCCGGCTGGTAATGCATCATTCAGGTTAAATAACCCGATGGCACCACGGACAAGCAAGTTAAACCTGCATTGCTCAAATAGCTGGGAATCACTCCAGCCAAAGGCTTCCTTAAGTATCATCATGCTAACAAGTAATGATATTGATGAGTTTGGAGCTCCTGTATGTTCGTTGAAAAGCACCTTGAATTCTGTTTCATCAATACGGGATACAATTTGTTTGCGAAACTGGTTGTGCCAATGGTTATCGTTGTTGTATTGTTTAAGTGAGCCTTCATCAAGAAGAGAAGGAACGCCCCCGAAAATATCAAACTGTGGTTCTTTATTTGATTTTTTAAACATATTTTAATAATATTTATTATATGCTCTAAAGATAAACAAAAAATACATCTTATTCTATTGATATCCAGTTTTATATGAGTGTTTTTATTAACAATTTTATGAACAAACTTGTTGCAATTAATATTAACTGAGTTTACCCAAAGGACTTTTCGGAGTGGACTCAAAGTTCAAGGTTCAAGGTTTGTCGCCCCATCGCTCAGTCGTTCTATCATACTATCGTTCTATCGTACTCTCGTCTTTCCAAGGGGTACCAGTATCCATTTGCTATAATAGTTTTGTTTTCTTCAAAGCCAAGTTGCATAAAATCTATTATTTTATCGTCTTTTGGGAAATAACTATGACAATATCGTGGAAAAATATAATCAGGGACTATGCCGATATAATCGATACCTGTTACCATGCGTAATATTGCTTCAGCTTCGCTAAGGATAAAAGGTGTATTTTTTTCATAAAGAGCTACTGCCATTTTTACTGTTTCCTCAACTCTGGCAACACTTGAACCTGCCAGTCCTAAGCTCCACTTGTTTTCAATATGAGAGGCGAAAAATGAAATGTGTGTTGAATTGCCTCCTCTGCATATTTCCCATGGATGTGCTCCAATTCTTTCACCACCATGATACCAATTATGGAAAGCTTCTTGTGAGTTGCTTTCAATACTTCTTAGTCCGGCATCACGACCATCAGCCATTTGCAGATATTTTTCTTTTGGAGATAATCCTTTTGATGATTCCTTAAAATAATCATTGGCATTATAACAAATCTCACAATATTTGAAATAATCATCTGCTGTTATTTGGGGAATAGTAGCAGAACTTTTATGTTTTTTCGATTCATCAACAAATTTTCTGAGTTTATCTATTCTTTCAGCACCAAGTCGTTCATCCAGTCTTATTGCGTTATCGCCTATATTATCCCAAAAATCTCTTCTTTTTATTCTACCAAAACGCTTATTATACGATAGGTTTTTTTCAAGATACCTGTTGTATGATTCAACATTTTGCTTCAATTTCTCTGTCTCATTTTTTACCCGATAGAATAACCAGGTAAGAAATTTGCAGATATTTTTATCTATATATTTTCTTTCCTTTTCGGGTTCTTCTTTTTCATTGATTGAAAATATCAGTTTTGAATCGAAGAAGAAGAACAACTTATCCTGATATTTTGATGTAGTAAACTGATACCATTTTTTTTCATCCGGGTAGGGGGCATTCTCAAATTCTTTAATAGTTCCCCGCGAAACGTCGAGCCATAATTCTCTTATATCATCATCTCCCTTGGGTTTAATACAACTGATCTCTTTATTAATTGCTTTTAGCTTATTGTAAATTTCCAGATCAATTAACTCCGTATTAGATTGCAAATGATCTATTATGTTGTCTATTTGAGGGATAAACATTTCCATGGCTTTATGCATCAATTATTGTCAAGTCAAAAGTAAAAAGCTTGCCTGATGAAATTCATAAGTGCTGTTGTGTATAGTATTAAATTTCCCATTCAATTAATTTTAATCTATTTGAAACCTTTTTCAAGGTAGCTACAATGTCATCTTCTTCAGGAAGTTCCCCTGTTACCAAATCCTTAAACGCAGAATGGTAAGTAGTCTTAATTTTATCCCATGTCTCGTAAGGTTTAGCATAAACCAGGGCTTTTGAAGGATGCTCTGCCAGCCAGTCATTGTTGTTCTTGTAACTTACCAAATCATCCTTTCCCACTTTTATTAACATTTTATCAAATTCGTGGCTATCGAAGAAGGTTTTTATTTCAGGGTTTTTAAGCATTAGGTGGATGTCATACAAATGCCGGATTTTATTAGCCAGGTTAACATAGGGTTCTTTTGTTTTTGAAAAACGAACCAAACTCATTATTTTCTCACAAAATGTTCTTTCTTTGCTTAATACCTGCAATGAGAATGGCTGCATGTTATATTGCTCAATCAAGTTATTTTGATCTTTATCCTTCATCATGTTAGTTACATAACAACTCACCACTTCATTTGTAAATGGCTCGAAGTTGCCTAACCAGGTAGCCTCCAATACAATATGCTCACTGACCTGTCCGAAATCTCCATCAAATAGTTTATCGTACTGGTGAACGGTTTTTCTTATGTTGCCCATTTTGTTGGTTAATCCCTCAATTTCAATTTCGGGCATTACATTTTCTACAATCTTGCTGATATTCCTAATTTTCTTTTTTAACAGATTATTTTTTTCACCTTCGTTGCGAATAACAACTACATCAATATCTTCTGAGAACCTTTCAATTAGCTTATGGCATTTAGAAAGTGCTGTGCCACCTTTAAATACTGCCTGGTCTTTCATGTATGAATGGAATATCTTATATAAAGCCAAAGTGACCCAATAGTCTTTTTCGATATATATTTCAGGGATGTTGAATGATTGAGAAGCAGCCAATATTGCGTCCTGAAATAATTCTTTGTTTACGTGCAGTTTCATGTTATTTAATATTCCAGTTTGGTGCTGTTGTGAGGATTTTCTTGCCTATTCCATAATTATAAGTCGTTAAAGGGTTTAAGCTTTGTTTTAAGGAATTAATAATTGGTTGTTTTGATTTGAGTTTGATTAGCAAGGCTCCTAAAAATGCTCTAACCCGTGGTGGATATTGCAGTGCAAGTTTTATCAATCTGCTTTGATCCTTTTCTTTTAGCTCTTTTATTATGTTGAGCAAGTAATTAATAGCTTTAGTTTTATCCAAGTCAGGGATTTTCTTTAAGTCTTTTAAAACATCCAATAATTCAAGCAGGTAGTAATTGTCATTGGTTACATCCACATAGCTTTTTACCGGCTTTACTTGCATATTACCTACACGTGTAGTAATTCTTTTTTCCCTGCTTGCTACTTTAACGTTTTTAGGTACTTGGGTGGTTAAGCCCATTCGGTTATATAGTGTTGTTCCACTTATATAAGCTATTCTCTTATTATTTACAAATAAGTAGGGTTTTAGTATTTCGGTTTCTCTTGGCATCAGTTCGCCAAATGCTGTTTTTTTGGGTTTATAGAAAACGCCTGTTGATATTCGCTTTATCACTTCTTTTGCTATTAATCGCTCAATAGCTTTAGCAGCAGCACTGTATTCTTCAGCTGCAATATCCAGTTGCTGGTACTTAAATGTGGTGCCTTCCTGCATCCTGTTTATTTTTTTCTCTACTTTCTTCGTAACGTTCATTGGTTAAAATTATATACATAGAGTCGTTACAAAGATAAGGAAAAATATTGTTTTGTCAAGTATTTTGCGCAGAATACTTGACATATTAATTAATGAAATGTTGAAAGAGTTCAAGGTTGAAGAAGAAGAGTTCAAGGTTCAAAGTTGCACGGAGTTCTTTGCTCTAAGCTCTATCCATACTCTTTACTTTCTACCTTGTTCAGTAAATGCCATCGGCATATATCGAGTCCCTCCCTAACTTGAGGTGCCAAATTGACTCCTCAAGTTATCAAGTTCTTCTTTTGTCAATTCAAACATAAAGTCTTCGGGGAAACGTTCAGTATTTCTTTACTTTTCTTTTAAGAGCTTTCATTTTCTAAACATTCGGGTTTAGCTAAACAGTTTGCCCTTCGACAGGCACTTCGACAAGCTCAGTAACCGCTCAGGGAACACTCGCAAAATCCTTTTTCACTTTAAAGTATATGTTTTTTGCTTCAGTCAAGTTGCTTTTGTTGCTACCGCAATCTTCGCCAAGTGGGTCCCAGTCTCCGCCCGCCTTCTCCGCCAGCTGGCGGATATGGCGGACAAAGGATGTCAATGCCGGTAAGAAGAAGAGCGGCGGGCAATATTATCACTTTTATGCATAAGAAAGTTTATGCGTTGTTGTGTGTATGTGCCCTTTTTTGGTTTTTTTTATTTGTTGTTTTCTTTTTGCAATAAAATCACTCAATTCTTTCTGCTGTTTTACCGTCAATGGTTTGCTTTTTATTACAAAATCAACTTCATCTGGCTCTTTTATTAGTCCCATAATGCTAAAATTTATAATATTTATTTACTAATTGTTTTGCAGCAATTGTATCAATTATCATTAATTGTTCTTTAAAGTGATATGCTCCAAGTGATTTAATATAATGGTCAATAAGTTTTGTTTTTGCCTCAAAAGAAACAAATCCTTCTCCACCTCTCTGAAATGATAGTTTACAGGCAAATGCAACAAGATTTCCTGATACTCCTTCATATAATTTGTTTTTCCTCTATTAAATGGTGAACTCTCTAATAGGTTCATGTAAACATGATCTGGTTTTATAGACAAACTTATCAATCCTTGAATAATATCGGGATTATCTGTTATTGTGAGTTTATATACCTCTCTATCAATCTGATTGAATTCATGTTTCCAATTGAATAACCATCCGTGTAATTTTGTAATTTTCTTTAAATCTGATTTATTCAATAAAATAATCTCTGTACGAAAACTATCTCCACTAATCCGATTCAAAATCGAATCTGTTAATTTATCAAGCTTAAAGTTAAGTATGTAGGAATTAGGGTTTATCATATACAAATATACAAAATTTTAAGCGGAAATCAGCACGATTATTGTCGTCTTTGGACATTACATATATCTACTTATAATAAGCAAAAAATGACTACGCAACCACTTAACTACTTTTAAAGAGTTTAGGGTTGAAGAATTGTGATGCAGGGGTTAATGATTCATAAACCCCGCCAGCGGTTTTAAACCCTGGCGGTGGTTTTGGTAAAAAACTTATTTATTTGGAATACATTCATGTGTTTGAATTTTGCTTTTATGACATCTTTTGTGACATCAGTATTTGATTTGAGGACAATTCTTAAAAATCATGTCTAAATTATAATATTCAACCTGATATATTTTATCATCGGAAGCAGTTGTCGCAAATTTTGCGATAACTGAAATATACTGGAGTTTTGGGGTTTGCTTTATAGTTTGTACTTCGACTCCGCTCAGGGCGTTGCCTGCTTTCACTACGTTATGGCGGACAAGTGTAGCTTCATTTTCCTTCTGTTTGAACAGTCAAGGATTCCTTGATTGTTGAAGATGTTACGTGTTAAAGCATTCTGTTCAGCAGATAAAAAA
>Ga0222702_1000246_pt1 | contig 15505 bp, 13 predicted proteins | sample AntAcemetage1504_FD_181152 | JGI IMG/M metagenome (GOLD analysis project Ga0222702, IMG submission 181152) | Saline water microbial communities from Ace Lake, Antarctica - #1504 | ecosystem: Environmental > Aquatic > Non-marine Saline and Alkaline > Saline | place: Antarctica: Ace Lake...
ATGAGTGATTATCAATATTTTATCAAAATCATTACTAATAGCCTCAATCGCCTGTTTTAGGTTTTCGATGCCTTCTTCGTCCTGAGTTCCAAACCCTTCATCCATCACCAGAGTTCTTAACTTCGCCCCCGCTCTTCTGGTCAGTAATTTAGATAGAGCAATCCTTAAGGCAAAATCTATCCGAAAAGATTCTCCACCGCTATAAAGTTCATAATCGCGGTTCCCCAATTCATCACTAATCTTTATATCTAAAGTTTCCCTGGACTCCCCACTTTTTAAATCACGAAGAGATTCAATGGAGATCTGCGTGCGATTATTGGTTAATTTTGCCAGAATATCATTGGCTTCTTCTTCAATTTCCGGTAATACATTTTCAATAATTAATGCCTGAATACCATTCTTCCCAAAGGCAACAATAAGCTTTTCATAAATTCCCTGTTCTTTTTTTCTCTTTTTTAAATCTCCTTCTATTCCTTTCTTTTCCTTTTTTAATTTCTGACAATGGTCGAATTTGCTCTGATACCCACCTTTTTTCTCCAGCACTTGATTGCTTTCTCCACGGGAAAATTTTAACTGTTTTTCCTCTCTGAATATTATTTCCTTTAAATCGGGTATGTTTTTTACTTTTTCCCTTATCTCCCCTATTTCCCGTTCCAAATTTTTTACATCTGTTTCTTTTTGCAAAGATTTATTTTTTAATTTTCCGAGTGCTTCCCGAATGATATTTATTTTCTTCTCCGCCTCTTCTAATTTTGCATAACGTAGAGGCGCATTTTGCAATGCTTCAATTTTTTCATCCAGCTCATTGTGTTTTTTCTCATGATATCCCGTATCCTTAATAATCCCTATAATCTGATTTAATTCCTTCTGTTCTGCTTGTGCATATTTACCTTTTTTTATGGTTTCCTTAATCGTTTTGATTTCTTCTATTATGTGTTTTACCGCAACTCCTGCCTGTTCTGCCTGTTGATATCTCACTCTGGTGTTGCTTAATGCCTGCTGATAATTTGCCTTATCCTTGATTTTATTTTCTATTTCCCGCCAAAGAACGGTTAATTGATCTTTCTGGTTATTTTTTTCCCTTTCTTCTTTTATCAGTTGGTCAATTTCTTTCTGATGTTGAGCGATCTCCTGTTCAATATTCTCTTCGATTTTCTTTTTTTTGTCCGCATTTAGTTCACTCTCACAAAGCGGACACTCGCCTTTGGGATTCTCTCTTAAAAGCCGCAGTTTCTCCCGGTCATCTTCGATTGTTTTTTCCAATCTTTTTTGCCTATCTTTAATTTTACCCAATTCTAACTTAAGATTCATTCCCTGTTCACGAATTTTTTCTTTTCTTTCTTCTGCATGCCCTATTTTTTGCATTTTACTTTCCAAATCTAAAAGCTCTATCTTATACTTCCCGCTCTCTTTAACCATTCGCTGTAAATCAAGATACCTGTCTTCTTTGTTTCGAAGTGATATGGTTAAATCAGCTTTTTTACGTTCAATCTTTTTTTCAATAAACATCTTCTCCGCTTCCATTTTTCTAATCTTTTGAAGCTTGCGAACCAATTCATTTCTTTCTTTTGAAAACGCCTGATAATTTTTATGCTCCAGCAAAATAACATTTTTTTGAGAAATCATCTCTTCACAGAACCTTAGCTCTTCACTCTTGAGAGTTATCTCTTTTTTTTCTTGAACTGCTTCCTGTTGAATCTGCTTGTTACGAATCTCGAGTTCCATAAATTGTTCATTTTTAAGTTTTAGGACATGCAGTCTTTCTTTAATTCCGCTGATTTCTTCTTCTTTTTTTGTTATCTTCACCTGTATTTTCTGATAATCCCCGGATAATGTTTTGATTTTCTCTTGATAGAGATTACTTTTTACCAGTTCATCGGAAATAACATTCAATCTGCTGTCCAGACTGATAATTAAATGATTTATTTCCTTCAGGTGAAGCCTGGCTAAACTTGAAAGCCTGTCATAATGTGAAAGATTTAATATTTCTGATAATATTTCTTTTCTTTCCCGGGCATTCTTTTTGCTAAATTCATCGATTCTTCCTTGTAAAATAAAAGCGGAATTGATAAAGGTTTGATAGTCTATTTTTAAAACTCCGGTTATTTTTTCTTGAGTTTTTCGGATGGATGTGGCAGTAAGAGAAATATATTGCTCGCTTTGCTGATTAAAAACCTGAAATTCCAAACCGGAACGCGAGTTCTTCTTTCCCAGGGAAAAAGTCCTGATAATTCGATACCTGTCTGCTTCCAAATCAAACACAAACTCCACCTGCATGTCTTTTTGACCCATTCGAAGCAGACTGCTATCGGCTTTCTTTTCCCGGCTTGATTTTCTTCCTTCTCCCCAAATAGCCCAGGTTATCGCATCCAGAAGGGCAGACTTTCCCTGCCCGTTATTTCCCGAAAGGCAGGCAATATGAAATTGCTCAAAATCAAGAGGAGGAACATCCTCTCCGTAACTTAAAAAATTTTTTAAAGTTAATTTTACCGGTACCAATGGCTCGTCCTTTCTCTTACATCATCTTTACTAATAGATTTGTTAATTTACCAATTAATAAAAAAACTAAAACCATAATCTAAAACTTAAAACTTTTTCATTCTGTCACTCCTCCGAAAATAGGGAGCCGAGAGAATATTTTAACACTACTGATTTGTTTCCAATTCATCTTCTAGTTTCCGGGCATAGTTTTTTAATTCTTCACCTATGTTCACCAAATGAGGATTACTCTGAATATATTTTTCCATGGCTTCTGACATGGTTAAATCTTCTGAGATTTCGGTTCTTTTTCTCTTTTCCACTGATTTGGATTTTTTAGTAATTGCAGCCACCAGAAAAGCAGAATCAAGTGCAGCATTAATTTTCTTGAAATCCAACAATTCTTCCCTTTCCGGAGGTATCCTATAAAATACTCTGACCACTGCTCCGGATAAATCATATTTTTCAATTTCCTTTATAATGGTTTCGGTCGGGTTTTGTTCTTCCTCAATGATGATATCTATGGTAACAAATCTTTTGGCAGGAACCGGAATAAATTCGTAATCTATTTTACCTTTTTCAAAGGTTACCAGGCAAAAACCTTTATCTTCCTTCTCTTCACCAAAATTCATTCTTTCAATACTTCCCGAATAGACGACAGGAGGATGGTTTTGTGGATTTAAATCTTGAAATTTATGGATATGCCCCAGGGCAACATAATCAAATACATCCTGAGCCAGAATATTAGTGGCAAATACCGGATCCCTTCCAATAATTGCCGAACTCTCTGAACCGGAATAAGTTGCTTCTGCTGCAGCCAGATGAGCCACAAAGACTGAAGGAATCCCCGGTATAATTTGCCGGGCAAATTCGCATATCTTTTTACTTACCCGTTTCTGTATTTCCTCCGTGATTTCCTTATCGGTAAAATTTTTATACTCCTCCTTGACTAAATACTGGCTCTTGGTCGGCCAGGGTAAAGCAAAGATTTGAATCTCTCCCGATTTCGTCTCTATATTAAATAATTCCGGGTTGGCAACCACTTTTACTCCGGGAATATTCAAAGTATTAAAGATTTCCAGTGAAGTAGCCTTCCCGAAAGATACGGGATTGTCGTGATTTCCGTTGACCAATACAACGGGAATTTGTGCACTGCTTAGTCTATAAATTTGACGGGCAAATTCACGTTGATGAGTAGGATTAGGAAAGCTGTTTTTATAAGCATCTCCGGCAAATAACACCAGGTCCACTTTTTCTTCCAAAGCAACGTCAATGGCAAAACGGAAGCATTTGATAAAATCCTGCAGTCGGGTATGCAGTCCGGTGGAAGGGTCTATCCGCCCGTAATTCTCCATCCCTAAATGGACATCAGCCAGGTGCAATATTTTCATTCGGTTTTACCTCTCATTGAAATAATCATCACTTCAAATAATGATTTTGTCCATTTTTTAAATATTTATAGAAAAAATATTTAATCTAATTATAGCATAAATCAATGACAAATTTTATCGGGCTGCACTTTCTCCGGCAAGATATCCGGTACTCCAGCATTCCTGTAAATTGTATCCTCCCGAAGGCCCGTCAAGGTCTAAAATTTCTCCGGCAAAATAAAGATTTTTTATTTCTCTGGAAGCCATGGTATTAGGGTCAACTTCTCTAAGTGCCACTCCCCCACTGGTAACCACCGACCATTTATAACCCAACAGTTCAACAGGTGTTAGTTTCAATTCCTTAAATAGATGCACTAACCCGTTTCGTTCTTCCCTGGATAGATGGTCTACTTTCTTTTCCCCGTCTATACCGGAAAGTTTTACCATTAATTCTATCATGGAAGAAGGTAATAGTTTTATTAAGGCATTTTTAAAAATCCTGCCTTTGAATTCCTGAAAATCCCGTTGAATCCTTTTATCCAGCTTCTGAAAGCTTAAAGCAGGTTTTAAATCAAGGACTAATTGAAGTTTGCCCTTCTTTTTTAATAATTTACCGATATTTTTACTCATATCCATAACAATAGGACCGCTGATACCAAAATGCGTAAAAAGCATCTCTCCAAAACGTTCATCCCGTTTTTTTCCCTCCTGAAATAATCGTAGGGAAATATTTTTAAGGGATAATCCTTGAACTTCTTTGACCCATTTTTCAGCAGTTTTCACCGGATTAAGAGCAGGTTCAGGTTCAATAATGACATGTCCGAACTTTTTTGCCCACACATAGCCATCACCGGTAGAACCTGTTTGCGGATAGGATTTTCCCCCGGTGCAGAGAATCATTTTTCGGGTTATGATTTCACTACCATGAAGGATGGTCCGAAAGTTTTTTTGATACCCCTGATGATCTAAAACAATATCCGATACTTCCGAATTCAATAATGTATCTACTTTTCCTTTCGACAAATATCTCAAAAGAACATTTAATATATCGCGAGCATCTCCCTTCTCGGGAAATATTCTGTTTCCCCGTTCCACTTTTCCTTTTACGCCCCGGGATTCAAAAAAATCAATGACCTCTGGAACTCCAAATTTCGCTAATGCCCCGTAGAGAAAACGTCCATTCCTTCCAAAATTTTCCGCAAGTCTTCTACTGTCTACTTCTTGATGTGTAAAATTACACCTTCCCTTACCGGTTATTAATAATTTCTTACCCATAACATCATTTTTTTCGATTAAAATAACATTTGCTCCTAATTCTGCTGCCCGACCGGCTGCCATCATCCCTGCCGGTCCGCCGCCCACTACTGCAATTTCATAAAAATGTTTATCTTTTGACATAATATAATCTCTCTTTTAAATATTTTGGAAAATAGCTTTTAATCCTATATATTCTATTTTAAAACATTTCCCTCCTAATCTAAAGTAATTTTTTACAGTTTCGTGTATAATATCTCTAAATCATCCATTTACAAACACAGGAGAATTCTTTTTTTTATGATTAATCTGAATAATATCAGTATTGTATTTCCTGAAAAAACTCTATTTGAAAATTTAAACTGGCGGGTTCCCCGGGGAAGCCGTATCGGCCTTGTGGGTAATAACGGCACCGGAAAAACCACTTTGTTCCGTGTAATTAGCGGAAAATTCCATCCCGATAAAGGAGAAATAACTACGCCTAAAAACCAGAAAATCGGCTACCTGCCACAGGATATAATTGAGCTTGGTAGCAACAAAAACCTTCTTCTATTTCTAAAAGAAAAATCAGGTATGGTGGAACTGGAGAATGCGCTCATTAAACACGAAAAATATTTATCATCCATCCCTAATGATTCGTCCAAATATCAAGCTGCCTTTAAAAAGTATGAACATGCCACTCATCTTTTTGAAATGAGAGATGGCTATACTTTTTCCGTACAGGCTAAAAAAATGCTTAAAGGATTGGGATTCCGGGAAAAAGATTTTTCCCGCAGCTGTAGTGAATTTTCCGGAGGCTGGAAAATGCGCATCTTTTTGACTTCCCTGCTTCTTTCTTCCCCGGATATACTTTTACTTGATGAACCGACCAATCATCTGGATACGGAAAGCCTGGAATGGTTGGAAAACTGGCTTATGAAATTTCCCGGAACCATTATTACCGTTTCCCATGATCGTTATTTTCTGGATAAACTGGTCACGCAAATTGCTGAACTAGACCATTATAAACTGACTATTTATAAAGGAAATTTTTCCTGGTACTTGAAAGACAGGGTCAAAAGACGGGAATTACTACTAAAGCAACTCAAAACTCAAGAATCAAAAATAGCAAAAACAGAACGTTTTATTGAAAGGTTCCGTTACAAAAACACCAAGTCCGTCCAAGTACAGAGCCGAATAAAAATGCTCCAAAAGATGCCTACGGTTAGAATTGAAAAGGCAGCAAGAAATATCCATATCCGGTTTCCTGAGTGTCCGAGAAGCGGTGACAGTGTTGTCACGGCGAAAGACCTGGGCAAGGTCTACTTTGATAATCAGGTATTTAGTCATGTCAATTTTACTTTGCATCGCGGAGAGAAAGTTGCCCTGGTTGGAGTCAATGGTGCAGGAAAGTCCACCCTCTCCCGATTAATTAATCAAAAAGAAACCCCTTCAAGCGGTAGCGTTACTCTAGGACATAAGGTCAATATGGCCTTTTTTTCCCAGGAAAGTGCGCAAAACCTGAATTATAAACATTCCATCTGGCAGGAAATATCTGCTGTCTCCAGCCCCATGTTAACCGAAGAAAGAAGGACTCTTCTGGGAGCTTTTCTCTTTTCCGGTGACAGTATCCATAAACCGATTAATGTACTTTCAGGTGGAGAAAAATCCAGGGTGACCCTGGCAAAGATATTAATGGAAAAATCCAATTTTCTAATCCTTGATGAGCCAACCAATCATCTGGATATAGCCACAAAAGATCTATTTCAAAAAGCGCTGTTAAAATACAAGGGTACCATCCTGATTGTTTCCCATGACCGTTACTTTTTGGATAATCTGATTCATCGAGTCATGGAAATCCGGGATGGCCAAATGATAGATTATCCCGGAAATTATTCCTATTTTGTGGAAAAGAGGGCTCAACTGCTGGAAGAAAGTGCGAATAGTCTTGAATCCCTTGTCGATCAAAAAAAACCTGCAAAGCAAAATTCTAAAACAACAAATAAAGAAAAAAAACGGAAAGAGGCGGAACAAAGAAATCGCAATTACAAGCAAAATAAAGAAATATTAAAAACATTAAAAGCAGTGAAAGAGAAGATTAATGCTTTGGAAAAAAACAAAGCGCACACGGAAAACCAATTATGCGACCCGGTAGTCCTCAAAGATTCCACAAAGGTAAAAAATCTGATGCTCGATTTAAAGAAATGTAATCATGAACTTATCGCACTCATAAAAATCCGCAAAGAACTCAACCTTAAAAAAATATAAATAGTGATTAAAAAATAAAATCATCCACCCTCTGTTTATCATTTAATTTATAACAACAATTCACTTTGTTTATCTTTCATGTTATAATAATTATACTAAAAAGACCACTAATACAATGTCGCTCTTCGCTTCCTTAAAGGAGGATGTATATATGGCAAATGACAATTATTGGTTAAAAATTGCTAAATACGATTTAAAAACAGCAGAAGCAATGTTAAAATCAAAGAGATATCTATACGTAGGATTCATGTGTAATCAAACTATAGAAAAAATACTGAAATGTATTTACTCTGATAAATTTAACCAATTACCTCCAAGGATTCATAATTTAGCCAGACTTTTAAAATTAGTAAAGTTGGAAAATGATATACCTGAAAATCTACTTGAGATTTTAAATGAATTAAACCCTTTAAACATTGCTACTAGATATCCTGACCAGCAATTAGACATAATTAAAGAATTAGATTTTTATCATTCCTCTAAATTATTTGAAAATACAAGGAGATTATTTAAATGGTTAGAGACAAAGCGATAGTAATAAATAAAATTAAAAAATATATTAAAGCCTTAGAAAAAAATATTACATTATATAAAGTAATTCTTTATGGTTCATGGGCAAATGGAAATCCTGACGAATTTAGCGATATAGATTTGGCTATATTTTCTCCTGACTTTGGTAAATACAAACTAAAAGAACTACAGATGCTTTCAAAATTATCCTGGAAAATTGATGAATCAATAGAAGCTATACCTTATTCTTCTGATACATTGCTTAACCAAAATCCCAAAAATTTTGTTTACAAAATTATAAAAACAGGAGAAACTATTTACGATAGAACCGTAGGAAATTAAATAGTTTAAAAAAATATAACCAATATAACCTTCCCCTTCCACCTTTTGGCTAAAGCAATTTTTATAATTTATTTAAGTACTCTTTAAAGAAGTTTATTCTTCAACTCTATCACCTTATTCACACAAGCCTATTGCATTATGTATTTTTACCGTAGGTTTGTTTGATACTTTTCTCTTTTTGCGGTAAAGGCGTATTGATATATTCCCTTATTAGTGTAGGGGTCGAATTCATTCGACCCGCCTGAGGGTAAATTAGATAATCTACCTCCCCAAAAAAGCATAATTCACCTAAAATCACACTCCTGAAAGCCTTATGCCATAAGGGTTTCAAGAGAAAAACGCCGTAAACGCTCGTAGGCGCTTTTTTTTGGGTTGACCTATACTTTACCCCTCGAAAATCGCCCTTTTTTAACTATAATTTCGGATGTTCAAAAAATGAAAATGGCTATTTGTAAGGGTTTCATGATTTCAGGGAGGCAAAAATACCCCAAAAACAGGGTAGTAAATTGCCATTTTGCGAAAATTGAGGCACGTCTAAAGGCACTCTACGTGCGTTAAAAAGGCATTCCTGAAGGGGGTCTGAAAGCCTTTAAAACAAAGCGTTTACTGTCATTTAGGAGAACAAAGTGACGCGGCAATCCCGCGGTTATAACCATTTCTCTTCTTGTCATTCCCATGAAAATGGGAATCCATCTTTTTCTTTTACCTCTTTAGATAAATACCTCACTACCAAGAGCGATATTCCGATAAGATTATCGAAGCGGATCTTTCATATCCTGATGTTGAATAAAATATTCTCGATATTTTCCCATTGATTCAAAAAGATTAGAGCTTAGGAGTTGTAATACAAAAGAGGGTTTCAAATTAGAAATACTAGGTTTTCTTAAATTAAGGTAATCTAAATAACTACTCCAGGGATAATCTTCTAATTGTTTTACTAATCCTGCCTGTAGAATATCTTCTCTCTCCGATTACCCCGAGCGGTAATATGATAAAAAGCATTTTCAAAAGATAATCGTAAAGGTCTAACCATATTAAAATGTTAACATTTAAATAAAGTTATGTCAAATGTTGAGACCTGACCCCTTCTTCTCTTATGATTCGACAAGGTGTCCGGATAGGCCGGAATGCTGTCCGGATGTTACCGGAAACAGTGTCCGGATGTTACCGAAATATGCAATAGGCTACATGCCGATAGAAAGAAAGGAGGCTAATCTATTTTTTAACCTGATAAGTGAGCTTTATGAGAAGGCCTCGGTAATTATTACATCTAATAAAATATTTGATGAGTGGGCTGAAATGATGGGTGATGAAGTGATGACCGTAGCTATGTTGGACCGGCTACTTCATCATTCCAAAGTATTTAATTTAAGTGGAGAATCATTTAGAATTCAAAAAGAAGAGGAGGATTAAGCCATTTTTTTATCTCTGTAAGGTGCAAAATTGTTTTCCGTGCAAGGTGCATTCTACTTGCCATTTACACCCCTGTAAATCCTTCAAGATTAGGAGAATAAAAAGTAAAAAAAGTGGGGTCTTTAGTAGCTTCTATTATCAGAGAATATCTTAAATTGATTATATTATAAATTCCTCCCTTGTTTTAAACCGGCACTCTTTAAAATAAAATTACAAGTACCAGTAGGAACTTCTTTTGAACCATGATAGTCTAATCTAATTAATTTATTGCACCCGGATTTGCTATAATATCGGATTGAACCACGTTCCCTTTCTTTATTCTTCGAACTTTATAATATTATCTAACCATTTGAAGACATCCTCTGCAATCTTTAAAGCTTCATTATATTCTTCTTTGCTTACAGGTTCATAATCACCGGGATAGCGGGCATCCACTGCATAAACAGTAAGCAGTTTTGCTTGATTAATATTTTCGGGTATTTCTACACCAGCTTCCTCAATAAGTTTAAGTAAAATTCCAATAGAATGAGTTTTAGGAAAAGATTTGTTAAGCTTGATTAATATGGCCTTCAAAGATTTTTCAACTGCTTGCTGGGCATCAAAACATAGATCTTCGTAAAGTATACCTTGAGAGACCTTTCCCAATTTTGCTCTTTCTAAATTGCTTCTAGCTCTTTTTAACCAGTTTAAGATAATTTCTCTATTTTTCATAGATTACCCGCCCATATTTAGCAATTTCATTATATATTAGAAAAGGATTATCTTTTAATTGGTTATACCTTTGAGGAGTCTCCACAATTATATCAACAGGAACATCTACATCCAGCTTTAGGTAAATTCTCTGGGTAAGCTTTCTCTTGTGAGTAATGTCATTTTTCAACACAAAAATATCATAATCACTTTCTTTGCTCTGTTTCTTTTTTGCTCGGGAACCGAATAGAATAATTTTATCAGGAGCAACTTCTTTTACAATTTGTTGTGTAATTTCTTTTAAATGATTTTTATTTGGCATATTATTTCCTTGCATTTTTTAATAATAAGTAAAACAGATTAAAATCTCATATTATATCCCACTAAAATAAAAAAAAAGATATGTTAATCATTTATATATTGCCATTTTTATTTTATCATTTCTTGGGTGAATTTGCTAATAAATAAAATAGGTTCCTATTTCATTTCTTTTTTGTAAAATAATTTTAGATTTAGGTCTCAGTATTTGATATTCAATTCTCTTTCAATGCCGTTATCACCTTTTGTTTGATTTTCCCTATTTTATAATTTACTTTACTTTCTTGTTCAAATCTTTTAGTAACCTTAGAGACAATAGAGTAATCCATCTTAAAAAGCTGGCGAATCTCAGCCAAAGAAAGTGAAGTGAAATGCTTGATTAGACAAATGCCTTACTGCCAAGAGTGATATTGCGAGAGAATTGTTGAAGAGTTTCTTTCATGTCCTGATATTGAATGATATATCCCTGAATTAAAATAATTGTAAAAACATACTAAAGTCATCTTTTAAGATACGCAGAGATAAAATAGGTGTCTTTCCCTATTTTCTATTATTCCTTTATTTTAACAGATCTTTTTCTTTTAAAATCTGATTATATTCTTCTTTAGACATAGGACATTCAAATAAATCTACAACTTGATTTATGGTGTTTAATTTTAATTGTTTTTTCATCATGCTTAAAAGTGAATTCCCATAAACCTTATTTTTAGATCCATGGGAAGTGTAAGTATAAATTCCGGTTCTTTTTCCATTATATTCATGGTAAAAATATATGTGATGGGTTTCATCTTTAACAAATCCTTTTTTACTAAGACTTGATTCTATTTTTCTTTTATCAACTTGCATTATTTCTCCTCAATAAGCAAGTTATAGTAAAGTTTCTTCAATCTTATTGCATCTCCTACAATTTGTTCTTTATCAATTTCTCGATAATATTTATAAAAATGTAAAATGTGTAAATGTAAATCCGCTAATGCTTCTTGGGAAGTTTCTCCTGTACCGCATACATTAAGATTTTCATTCTCTGCAAAAAATAAACCCTCATCCTGGTATATTTTTACCGCTATAGGCTTGTTAATAATATATTGTTTGTTTTCTTTAGATAATCTGTAAATATAAACTTCTTTTTTATTTTTAAAAATTTGTTGCCAATCAATAATGTTCGTTGTCCCGACTTCAGAGACTAAAGTACCTCTATAATTAGTTGATAAATCTCTTTTTCTCTCTTTTATCAAGTCATAACTTTCTTCAACTGAAACATTAGCCATTAAATTACCTCCCCCCGCATTACTTTTTTATAACTATCAGCTATTAATCGTTCAAATATATATTTAGTATTATTATGGCTTTCTTCAAGATATTTATCTACTTGCGAAAAATACAAATCTCCTTCTTGGGCATAATCAAAATCCAATATGATGCCTTCTTGTTTTTTATCATGGGAGATAGCTGGTTCTATCCGAGTAGTTAAACTGCCACCTTGTTTAGTTTGAGATACAAATATTAAACTTAGATTTTTAAAATCAGTTGGTATAGAATTTGGAAGAACTATCTTGATATTTAAATAATTCTCTATAGGAATGATATCATTTTCCCTAACAAAGGGAATAATGTTTATATATCTCAATCCGGCTCTTTTAAGTTTCTGGATTTCAAATAATTCTTTAAAAATAGAAAATAGACGCATTGTTTCTTTTTTAAAAAAATTAAAGCCCTCATATTTTTTACAATAAAAAGCAAATTTATCAATAGAGAGCATAATACCATTATTCCCATCAGCACTTTCAAATCTATAAGGTTCAAGTGCTATAGCTTTACCTGGAATTACCCCGGGAACTAAAACTTCAGAATAAATATTTCTTATTTTTTTATATAATTTATCTCTGTTACATTCGATCGCTGGTTCTGTTGGAAATCTAATCTCAAAAACCGTTTCAATGAGTGGAGCATTTTTATAAATTCCTTTTTTCTTGCTCACTTTTTATCTCCTCCAAATTTTTTTAATTATACCATTTATAATATTTTATACCAATATTATATAAATTTTTAGTTTAGGTTACAACAGTTGACATTCAATTATCTTTCAATACTGCTATAACTTTTTTGCTTGGCTCTTCTTATTTTATGACTAACTTTACTTTCTTGTTCAAATCTTTAATCTTTTAGCAGCTCGAGAGACCGCCAAGTAATTTATCTTAGAGAAAATTGGATTGTCCCTATTTTATTGAAGGCATCCCATAGGGACACGGTGTGCTGTGTCCTTTATGGTCTGAAAGCCTTTAAAATAAAGGGTTATCTGTCATTGAGAGGAGCAAAGCGACGTGGCAATCCCGGCTATAATCATTTCTCTTCTTGTCATTCCCATGAAAATGGGAATCCATCTTTTTCTTTTATCCTTTTGATAAATACCTCACTACCAAGAGCGATATTCCGATAAGATTATCGAAGCGGACTTTTCATATCCTGATGTTGAATAAAATATTCCCGAATGAAAATTATTAAAAAAATAAAGCCAGACTTAGAATGTAATTGCATTGGGAAAATACCTTAGCAATTCAAACTAAGTCCGACTTTTTGTTAAGTTAAAATTTTAGTTTCACTTCTATTAATTTTAAATAGACTAAAAAATATTCTAAAATCTTCTTTTAAAATAATACAGAGAGAAAATAGGTTCTGTTGTCCCCATTTTATTAAAGTTATGTAAAATGTTGAAACTTGAACCCCTTTTTTCTTCGTATATATTAAAAACTCTATACCAAATAGTTATCTTTATTCTACCACCAATTTAGAAGTGCAATGCGGACAGCGTGTGGCTTTAATTGGAATACTTGTAAAACAAAATGGGCAATCCTTAGTTGTTGGTTCAGCCGGAGGGGCTTCTTCTTGCTTCTTGAGCTCATTTATTTTACGGATAATAAGGAATATGGCAAAGGCGACTATGATAAAGCTTATAATTGTATTTATGAACACACCGTAGTTGATGGTAACTGCTCCAGCTGCCTGAGCATCTGCAAGAGAAGCATAAGGACCAGCAGCTTTTGCACCTTCTTTCAAGACTGCAAAAAGATTAGCAAAATCAACATTACCCAATAGCAGACCAATGGGTGGCATAATGATATCAGAAACAAGTGATTTCACAATGGTACCGAATGCAGCACCAATTATGATACCTACCGCCATGTCAACTACACTACCTCGCATGACAAACTTTTTAAATTCATTTAACATCTTTTATGACCTCCTTTTTAGATAATTTAAAAATAGGAAAATATAAGGATCTTCACATTTGACATTTCTTAATTTTTCAGTAATTCTAAAACGGAATCCAGTTTAATTCTTATTCTATTATCCTTCTTAATCTTATCCTCAAACCTTCTTGTCGCCTGGGAAACAGCAGTATAATCCATATCGAATATCTTGCCAATTTCCTTTAAGGATAAAGATGAATATCTTTTAACTAAATAAAGGGTTATCTGTCGATATAGATTCCCTCTTTGCTTTTTTAGCACTTCTCCTTTGGTCAAATTAAAGGTTTGGCAAACTTTTTGGATAATTTCCTCGGGTGAATAGAAATCTTGATATTTAGTAGTTTGAATCTCTCGCTTCTCTCCTACCGACATAATTTTAGATTCTATCTTTTGGATAAAGCTTTCCTTCCCCAGGGCTATACCACGATAGATATCTTTTGCCGGGAAATCCATGGTAAGATTCTCTAGAATATATCTTTTATATATGGCGCGGGATCGAGTCAGGTTCTTATCCAGTTGAGCAAGGATAAATTGAGTATCAAATTTATTTAATTCTTTCTTTTTTTTGCCTAAATAATCTAATAAACTACTCCAGGTGTATTCATCTAGATTTTTAGCTATCCCTGCTCGAATAGGATTAAGATGAATATAGGTAGATAGGGTTAGAGCATAATTATCCTCATCTACCAGTAATGATTTATATCTGCCCTGAAATAAAGGACCATTGGTTCTATATTTAGCGGCAAAATAGTTGGCATAAGAGGCATTCAGATAGTGCATTCCCTGGCTGATATTACCCAAAGAGGTTTTAATAAATAGATGATAGTGATTATCCATAAGACAATAAGCATAACAAAGGAAGGAATACTTGAGGAAGGTTTGGTCCATCTTTTGGAGAAATACTCTCTTGTCATCATCTGAATAAAATATTTTCTCTTTTCTATTTCCCCGGGCGGTTATATGGTAAACTGCATTATCAAAACTTATTCTTAATGGTCTACTCATGGTTATTATTATAAGATACTATTTTTTATATGTCAAATGTGAAGACCTGACCCCTCTTTACTCTTCCGTACCGTCTTTAAAGTAAAAAACCTTTATGTTGCTGCTTTAGAAGATGACTGCACACGATTGGCTTACCTGGAGATCTTAAAGGATAAAAAGGCATCGAGCCTAACTTACTTTATGGCCAGAGCCTTATCCTAGTTTAAACAGATCTATCATTTCGAATTTGAGAAAGTATTATCTGATAATGGTCCGGAATTCAAAGGTTCTTTTGTTAAAGAACATCCCTTTGAAATCATGTGTTAACAGTTAGGCATCAAACATATCTATACCAGACCCTATCGACCTCAGACCAATGGCAAGGTAGAAGCTTTCTGGAAAATCATCAAGAATGAATTCTTTTATCCTAATTCATTTGATTCTGTCAAAGATCTCATCTATAATTTAGGCAACTTCTTATTTGAGTATAATCACTTAAGAAGACATGGGGGACTTGCTTATATCACCCCTTATGAAAAGTTAGAAAAAGTTACCGAATTATTGAGCTAGTACAACCGTCCCCTGTGTTATTAAAGGTATAAAAAAATTTAGGCTATGACCACTAAAAAGAAACCGATGAACATTATTAAA
>Ga0222702_1000249_pt1 | contig 15409 bp, 13 predicted proteins | sample AntAcemetage1504_FD_181152 | JGI IMG/M metagenome (GOLD analysis project Ga0222702, IMG submission 181152) | Saline water microbial communities from Ace Lake, Antarctica - #1504 | ecosystem: Environmental > Aquatic > Non-marine Saline and Alkaline > Saline | place: Antarctica: Ace Lake...
ACATCGAGAGGCACAGCCAGGTGATGCTGACCTGCTCGATTTTGCAGCAATTCAGACCTACATACAGGGAGGAGATGTCTATGCTGTTAAACCGAATCATGTGCCAGATGATGCCCATTTAGCTGCAGTGTTTCGCTATTAGGGCATACTGTCCTTTTTTTATTTTTGTTGACATCTTCAGACATCATTGAAGAAAAAACGTATCCGAAACCATAATCACAGATAAAGACACGAAGTCTCAGGCAACAAGGAGAAAATCTTGGATTGAAAATCGCTTTTAACGGAAAATTTGCTGAATCCCGGCACGATCCTCGGGGCATTGACCCTGGCGATTTTAATGGGTGCGGGGGCCTTGGTGGTTTCCAGAACACTGACACGCCTGTTGTCACGTCCCCGCTGGGTCGTAGGTCGGCTGAAACGCAAAGTGGACAAAACAGTAATAACCTACGTCATCCGTTTCAAGACCTTGGTGATTTTTCTCACCTTCGGACTTATCTACGCCAGTATGATACCGGGCCTAAAGGGATTGATGGGGACCATGATGGCCGGCGCCGGGGTGACCGCCATAGTAGTCGGCTTTGCGGCCAAATCAACCCTTGCCAACCTGATTTCCGGTCTATCCCTCGCCGTATATAGACCTTTTAGAATTGGCGACAAGGTTTCCTTGGACAACGAGTACGGCACTGTTGAGGATATTACCTTACGCCACACCATCGTCAGAACCTGGCGGCACAGGCGACTCATTATTCCCAATGAGAAGATCGATAATATGAGCCTCATCAACTACAGTATCGTTGACCCACTTATGCTGTGCACCGTTGAATTGGGTATAAGTTACGATAGCAATATTGATCTGGCCCGGAGATTGATCCTGGAAGAGGCCAATAACTGCCCCCACCGGCTGGAAAAGGCGGATGAGCCCTGGGTAAGGGTGATTTCCCACGGCGATTTTGCCATTGGCCTGAGGCTCTATATCTGGGTGGAGGACGCAGACGCCGAATGGCTGGTCAGGTATTGGCTTCTGGAAAACATCAAAAAACGTTTCGACAGGGAGGGCGTAGAGATACCATTTCCCTATCGCACCATTGTGTACAAAAAAGATATGCCGCCTCCACTGCAGGAAGAGGCTCAACCGGTTCTGCCTGCCTGAACAAAAAGGCATATGTCTTTTCCAAATTTCACGGCCAAGATTCAAAATCAATCCCGCGTGTCGCGGGACAAACTACTTTTGATTTGTCATGAAGGATGCCCAGGATAGAAGGAAAAAGCCGGCACATGATAAAATACAGTTCCCCTGCCTTCAAATATTTGCTCTGTTTTGCTTGTCTTTATATGGTTCTGGCCCTGGTCCTGCTGTTGTGTAATCCGGGGAATAGCTACGCAGGGGAAACAGATACTTCCGTCATTCATATTGTAAAACGCGGGGACACCCTGAGCGAGATAGCCTTAACTTACAAGGTCTCGGTCAAACAATTACGCCGGTGGAACAGACTCCGTGGGGACAAGATCTTCGAGGGGCAGCGTCTTGAACTGTGGCCCCATAGCTCGTCTGTATGCTATGTGGTGAGAAGTGGTGATACCCTCTCTGAAATTGCCGCCCAATGTGGGGTTTCCCTATCCATACTTCGCCGTTTAAACCATATTTACAAGGACCGGATTTACCCGGGACAAAAGCTCAAACTTGCCAAGCCCCTGGAAAAAACAGAAGCGGCTGATGAAACATTTGAGTACGTCGTCAAAAAGGGGGACAATTTATCCACAATTGCACAGCGTTTCGATGTGGGGCTTAGCTTTCTCAGACAATTGAACCACCTTAAGCACGACCGTATTTATCCGGGACAGCGGTTGCAGCTCCGGCCATCGTCGTTAGACGAAGCTGTATATGTGGTTCGTCCGGGAGACACCTTATCGTCAATTGCTTTAAAATACCGGATAAAACTCTCTGAATTGATGGAACTCAATGATATTGTAGGGAGCAAAATCCTGGTGGGCCAGAAATTGCGGCTCAAGACGACACCTGCCCACGTTCACATCGTTGAGAGAGGGGATGCCCTGTGGGAAATTGCCAGTGCATATGGGATGTCAGTCAGGGAACTCAAGAGCTTAAATGGGCAATCCTCGAACCGAATCTATCCGGGCCAGGAGTTGCATCTAATGATGAAACAGCCCGTGCCTCCGGATATTTACACAGTCAAAGCGGGTGACTATCTCGCCAGGATTGCCCGCCTGCACCAGATGAGCGTTTCAGACCTGAAGAAGGCGAACAACATGCGGCGTTCTGTAATCTATCCCGGCCAAGAACTGAAAGTGAATCCTATCCTTCGCAGGGGGAGGGAATGGTTAAAAATCAGCGAAATCAACTGGGACAACTTAATGAACTCTTTAGGCGACGTCAGAAGAATAAAGAGTGAAAATGGGCCATACTATGGTCGGAGCCCTAAGGCAGCTCACCAGAGGCACGCCAGGTACTTTGAGGGTCCCGGCCTGTCACTTAGGAGAAGTTACAGGCAGGCCCGAAAACTCTGGCAGGCTTTCGAACACCAGGTCGATAGCCTCGGGTACCTGAGTGACACCCTGAATGGCTGGCACATTGTGCTGGATCCCGGTCACGGGGGCTTAGACCCGGGGGCTGTGGTGGAAAACTTAGATGGAAATGGCAACAAAGTCTATGTGGTCGAGGATGAGTATGTCTACGATATTGCCCTGCGGGTATATGTATTGCTCCGCCTTCACGGTGCAGCGGTCACCATGACCTTGTTAAGTCCCAATCACCTGATCCGTCATTCTAATCCGCCAGCCCGAACATTCGTCAATGAGAAGAACGAGGTCTACAACAGCTATTCATTCAATAAGCACAACAAGCGGGCGCATTGGCCAAACGGCGGTCGCTATGGGAACCTTTCATGCCGTGTGAGTATTGCCCGCAAGGCCTTCAGAAAAGTCCCGAAGAACCGCCGCATGTTTTTTTCTTTTCATGCAGACATCGATCACCGATCTCCTGAAGCCCCTCTTGTCTTATATTACAAAAGCAGAAACGGCAGACGTGTGGACATTCCTTCCAAGAAATTTGCTCAGTCTATTCTTCCGTCCCTCGGAGCCGGAGCATATGCGCGCGGCCAGAATCTCGGAGTACTGCGAAATAACCCGGCCCGCGTAAAGGTCATATTGGAACTTCGGAATCTGGCCTATACCGATCACGCCTGGGCCCTCCGTTTTGAGCAATTGCGCCAGCGCGATGCTGAAAAGGTGGTCAAAGGTGTCCTGGATTATGTTTCCCAGCAAAGTTGAACGGCATGCAGGACCGCAGGGTCATCAATCGCTTATACAGGATCAAAGTACATCTATTTCGTTCAAACGATACAGGATGCACCCTATTTACTCCTGTTGCATTTTTTGTTTCAATACAAAGGATGGAGGTTAGCATATTTGCATGCACTCCAAAATTTGCCAATAAAGAACAATAAAAAAGAAAGGAGTTTATTTTTTATGAGTACTATATGCGGTCATTTTGTTGAAAACGGAAAGATAAAATCAATGGATATCTACGACATGTTAAAAAAAATGGCACACAGGGGCCCGGACACACATGGCGTATATCTTGATGGAAGACTAATTAAAGTTGATGAAGTAGATGAACTAAAGGGAGACCTTTCAAGTGAGAGTCACATCGCATTGGGTCACTCAAGACTGAGAATCGTGGGTAGAGAAAAAACGACCCAGCCTTATATCTCTTGTGACGGTAAATTGGCGCTGATTCATAATGGGGAGATTTATAATTATCAAAAACTGAGGACCCTGTTGTACAAACAACATGAAATTAAGACGAGTAGCGACAGTGAGGTCATCGTTCATCTGTTGGAAGAGACTTATCAAGGCGACCTCCTGGAGGCCATGAAGAAAGTTATCGGTCTCCTTGATGGGATGTATTCCCTTGCCGTCACAGATGGTGAATCTGTTGTCGTAGCCAGAGATCCCATAGGCAAAAAGCCTCTTTATTACATCAGGAATGGGAACATCACTTATTTTGCTTCCGAGAAAAAGGCCCTGTGGAATGGTAAAGATACGCCTGAGAGATTAAATCCCGGAGATATCTTGAGTATAAACAATTCCGGTGTAGAGGTTCATGAAGGATTTCATCTGCAATTCCCACAGATCGATGTTATTGATTTCCGAGAGGCAGTTGAACTATACAAAGAAGCCATTATCGCATCCGTTAAGAAAAGGTTGACAGGGCTAAGCGAATCCTGCATTGGTGTGATATTTTCCGGGGGTATTGATTCTGTACTCATTTCAAAGCTCTTACAGCGTGAGGGAAAAAATATTATCTGTTACTGCACAGGGACTCAGACGTCCGGAGACATTGTTGCCGCATCTTCGACCGCTCAAGATTTAGGCCTCGATCTTAAAACGACCATCATCGACGAATCTTTGGTCGAGGAGATACTGCCTGAAATCATTCGTAGTGTGGAAGAAAGCGGTCTCCTCCAGGTCGAAGTGGCCATCCCCATGTATCTCGCAGCCAGGTTGGCCGCCGAAGATGATATCAGGGTCATGTTCACCGGGCAGGCCGCCGATGAACTGTTTGCGGGTTATCCATGGTATAAAGATGTCCTTAGTGATTTTGGGTATGTGAGACTCCATGAGAAACTGTGGGAGGATTTGATTCTTTCCTATACCGATACGCTTGAAAGAGAAGACAAGCTTACAATGGCCCACTCCATAGAGCTCAGGGCCCCATATCTCGATAGAGATGTGATTCAAACAGCCATGCGGATATCGCCCAAACTCAAAATCCAGGGTAAAGATGATGATATGCGAAAAAGAGTTCACCGTCAAGCGGCTGTTGAACTTGGTGTTCCGCCCCATATCTCGTTCCGGGCAAAGGATCCTGCGCAATCCGGTTCAGGAATTCACGGAATCGTTGAAAAAATTGCCAATAATCATGGTCAAAAAATTGATTCTGATCTCGTAGATGAAAATCTTCGAAGGGATAAGGGGAGCATATATCGGTATGGAGAAGATATATACGGCGATGACGAAGCCCGGTTTTATCTGCAACAGATAGAAGAAGAGAACCAGAAAAAATATATCCCGCCGTTTCTGTCTGATTAGCATCGGCCGGAATCTGTTTGAGAAGGATACCAATAGAAGATGACAAAGAAAACAAAGAGAAAAGGGAAGATATGCATTGCACAAATAAATTATAATTCCAAAAACATTCAAAAACATGTTGAACGGATAAAAAATATCATCAGAGACTATAAATCATATGACCTGATAGTTTTCCCGGAACTGATCCTGCATGGCCATCCTTCTTTTGAAAAACCAGAAGGTTTCTTGTACAGGAAAATGAGGGTCATGTACAGCGCTATATCCAAGGATCTTTATCAGTTTGTGAAGGCTTTAAATGCCAGGGTCATTATCGGGGAGCTAAAAAGATGGGGTGAAAGGTACTATAACGTTGCAACCTACATAGACAAGTATGTAACGCAAAGCTACACAAAAACACACGTACATTGGACTGAAAATTTTGTGCCTGGCAGAGAGTTGAAGGTCTTTGATTCGGCGTTTGGAAAAATCGGCATCAACATCTGTTTTGATGCGGCCTTTTCAGAAGTATGGCGGGTCCTTTCTCTCAAAGGCGCTGATTTGATAGTGAATATTTCGGCTGTTCCAAGGGCTTTTCCTGTTGATTATATGTGGCGTCGACTCGCCGGAGCGGCCATCTATAACCAGGTCTTTGTAGTTTATGCCAACAGGCCGGGTTTGTTTTTTTCTGGCCACAGCGCTGTCTTTAATCCAAAAGGAGATGTCCTGGTATGCGCAGACTCTGAAGATACCATCATCAAGGCCCATATCGATCTCAATGAAGTCCGACGATGGAGAAAGGAAGAAGAGATCTATCTCAACAGACGCCCTTTACTCTATCGCGAAATTGTAAATCGCCATAAATCCGAGCTTATGATATCATCAACCGAAGCGCAAGAACCCAAGCTGTCAATAGCAAACTAATATATTGATAGAATATGAAAAGATGATAGGCTACTCATAAGAGCATTGCCCTCAAAAGGTAGAACAGGTATGGGATTGTCATGGTAAAAAAAAAGGATTTAATCGGAAATGAACTGATGAAGGAAATAATTTCCATTAGGATTGATACCTTATGGAAAATGCTTGGCTTGAAAAAAGAGGGGCGCATCCCAAAAATTGATGAGGAAGGAGCTACAGGGGCATTGGATAATAAGGGCTCCATATTTGTACCCGGTGGTTTGATTTGCGAAGACGTTGACGAAAATCCCATAGCTTACGATTCTTATGGAGAGATCGGGCCTGAAGAATTCAGAAGAAATATTAGGTCTGCCATGCAGTATGATAATGCCACCTTGCTCTATCCGGATGGAATGGCTGTAGGTGTAAACCTTGACAATGGCTTCCTTTCCAAGGCTGCAAGACTGATTTTTACTTACAAAAAAGCAGCTATGAAGAGGAAAAAGAAATTCGGAGAAAAATTGCCACTTGAGGTATCTTCGGGCGATATCACCCGAAGCCACTGTCCAAATTATATAAAAGAGCCTTACGGCGCTCGCACAAGGCTGAGTTCCTGCATATCTGTTGGTTTAATAGAGCCGGCAATGTACTATGCCTACTGCAAAACAGAGCTTAAATTTGACGCCGAACAAAAAAAAGAGCTTTCCAAAAGACTCAATGAGGCCCAGGAGCCCATCATATGCAAGGACGGAACACTGCTTTCGGCCCCATATCTCGTTGTATGTCACGATACCCGGTATCGAAAAGATATTCTTACCGGGATAACCCGAATTTTAGGTTTTGGTAAATTCGGAGAATTCGCGACTTTTACTTTAGAAGAAGCAACAAAAAGCCTGCTGCAGGAAACGAAAATCAAGAAAAAAGAATTTAGTTCCGGAGAACTTTTTGCAGAATATGACGGTGTAAAAGTGGTTGGAATATTGCGCAGTTACTCTTCAACTACGCCTGGGAAAAGAGCCCCACAAACGACGACCAAACTCATTTCTCCGGCAAAGGATTTAGGAATTAATTTGGAGCAAATTGAAGAGGAAGCAAGGAAACGTTACCATATAAAGTAATATCATCTGTTCTTACGCACGCAAGGGTGCCTAAATCTCCTTGACGCCAGAGAGTATAGACTCTACCAACGCCAGAATCTCATCTGCTTTTGTTGATTCCTTTGAAAGAAAATATTGTGCCCCGTTTTGATATGCGGCCTCTCGATATTCCGGTAAATCATGGTGGGTTAGTATAATAATAACCACTTGAGGGAATATTGTTTTTATCTCTTTGGTTATCACGAGCCCGCTTTTTCCGGGCAGGTCGATGTCCAAAAAGATGAGATCAGGCCGGTGCCTTTCGAGTTTCAAAAGGGCCTCTCTTCCATCTGCTGCCTGTGTAATGAACATGAAAGGGAATTTTGAAAGCAAAATTTCTTTCAAGGCTTTTCGAAAATTGGCATTGTCTTCAACAATCAATATGTTACCACTCTTACCAGTCAATTCCATCCTCGTTCCAAAAGTATTCCATTTTAGTCGCTGATAAAGACTTTACTATAGTCTGAAGTCATAGTATATAAGTTCAATCCTGTATTTCTCATCATTTATTTACTGATTTGTGCCTTTGTCATGGTTGATAAAAAGAAAATCGTCATAGCCGAAGACCAAAAAATCCTGAGGGAAGGATTGAAGTCGTTGTTAAGTTCAAGTGATGACTTTGAGGTCGTGGGAGAGGCAGAAGACGGCCTTGACGCTATCAGGTGCGTTGAAAAGCATAACCCGGACCTCCTTTTGTTAGACCTCAGCATGCCCAAGATGAGCGGGATATCAGCCATCAAGGATATCAAAACACGAATTCCGGAGACAAGGATATTGGTCTTAACAATTCATGAATCAGAGGAATACATCCTCGAGGTATTTCGCGCAGGCGCAGACGGATACTGCCTGAAAGATGCCAGTCATTCAGAACTGGTGATGGCCATAAGGAGTGTTTTATCCGGGAACCGGTACATCAGTCCCGGAATTTCCGACAAGGTCTTAGAAGGATACTTAGAAGAAAAAAGGGTGCTAAAATCCAGTACCTCATGGGATACCCTGACCCAACGGGAAAGAGAGATCTTAAAGTTGGTGGGGGAGGGCTATAAGAACAAGGAGATTGCCAAATATCTCTTCATAAGCGCGAAAACCGTTGAGAAACACCGGAGCAATATCATGGAAAAGCTTGATCTCCACACTGCATCCGGCTTGACAGCTTATGCCATCGAGAAAGGCCTGGTTACAAAATCACCCACAAGGCCATGATGCCCGGATTGTTGTTCCTTTTCCCTTACTGGTAAAGATCTCAAAAGACCCGCCAAAAAGTTCAGTTCGTTCTTTCATGCTGGCAAGCCCCAATCCATTGATGTAACTCTCATCAGAGAAAACCACATTAGGTTCAAAACCGCGGCCGTTATCCTCGACAGAGAGGGCTATTATTTTTTCTGTTTTCGTCAGACCGAGACGAATATGATCTGCTTGGCTGTGTTTTGCAATATTGTTCAAGGCCTCCTGCAGGAGCTTGTAGATCACAGTTTTTAAAGATTCAGGCACTTCTGATTCTTCTATCTCGATCAATTTTTCTATCCGGATAGCGGTATAAATCTTCTGGAACTCACGGCAGGACCAGCTGATTGTAGCAAGAATTCCAAGGTCATCGAGGACCGATGGCCGGAGGCTTCTCGAAATTCTCTTGGTTTCTTTGATGGTATCTTTGATCATGGAGACAAGTTGCGCCAGGGATGTTTCTTCCGTTGTTGCGTTTTTACTCATTTCAACAATCTGGTTCTCTATACCGTACTTAATTGCGGTCAAACTCGATCCTATAATGTCGTGAAGATCACGGGCAATGCGTTTCCTTTCCTTTTCTTCGGCTTCCAAGAGGTTAGAAGAGAGCGCCCGGATCTGTCTTTTGGATTCCTGAACCGCCTTCTGAGCCCGATTGCGCTCCGTGAGGTCTATAAATGAGGCCATCCTTCCCAAGATATTTCCAGCGTCATCTGTTACATTAGACGATGAGACCTCAGCAGGGAACTTCGTCCCGTCTTCTCGTTGAGCAGTGAATTCCTCAGTCTCTCCCTTTGTCTTATCAATGATGGCCTTGACATCGGCAAATTTCGAGACCTTTTCGGTGGAAAATAATTCAGCAGCATTTTTACCCAATATCTGCATTTTTTCTTCATACACGAACATTTTCAGGAACGCGGAATTGATGTATTTGATCTGTCCTTCAAGATTCGTAATGATCACGGCACTGACCGAAGAATTTAGGGCATCATATACAATGCTTAATTCCTCTTCCATCTTTTGGCGAGCAGTCTCTGGTATATTCATCGGCATCGTGCGCTGGATAGATTTTTTTAATCGATTCCTTCAATTCATTCGCAAATGGTTTTTGGACTGAGGGATTTTTCATGAGCTAAGCGAACAGTTGTATAGCATTTTCTTGCGTATAAAATGCTATTAATCAACCCATGACATAGGAGAGGGTAGTTGAAAAGGAATGGAAAGTCAACGTGTTATATTCGACTTCTAAATGGGGAAACGGGGGAGGATATTGTCTCCACTGTGCAAAACGTTAAGCGTTTGGATTCACCCAGCTCTCAAAACGGTTCCAACCCGCAATACACACCCCAAACTCTTTTCCGGCATCCAGGAAGGCATCCAAAAGGAAATACCCGTAACCTCGATCTATTGAAATGATAAGGCCGGGGATATCCTCCCGGCCGTGCAGCTTTATCAAAAGGCACCTCAGATTTTCAACAGGACCTTGCGCTGCACAGGGGATGGCCTGGTTCGGCTCAGCAAAGTCCAAGGGGCTGAGTTTACTAAGGACATCAAGGCATTGTGGTCCAACGATGGCGAATGAGGCAAAGGCGTCTGTCATATCGGTATAATGTGCATTCTTTAACTCCGGAATCGAGTCGCCCAGAGCCATGAGGAAGCATTGAATGGGTGTGAGGCGGGCAATGAGGAGACTTTTTTCGAGAGTTGCCTCCCCAGGTCCGGTGGGGACAATAAGGCCCTCCGGTTGCATGGCGGTTAGCTCCCTCGCCTGCAAGAACCATTTGGAAAGGTGGCTTAAATCAGAGATAAACAGGGGTTGATAAATTTTTTCACCCTGGTAAGTGAGAGCGACCTGCCAACCGTCTCTTACCATGATTTCAGCCGGCTCCAGTCTCATGTCCAAAACTGAGATACGTTTCTTCATTCAAATCACTTTTTCAGGCTCTTATTCTTTTCCCTTCAGGATCATAGAAAGGTATGGGAACGATTTTGGCATGGTCAGTTTTTATCTCGGGGATTCTGCCTTTCATAAGTTTCCTGTCCGAATATATTGCAAGGGCGCCGTCCATTACAAACAGTTCCGGGTCCACTAAAGCCAATCCTATAGACTGCCGGAGGGTAGGGCTATAGCGCGAGCTGCAGACCCGACCCCTGACCTCGCCGTGGGCGACCACGATCGAGCCGTCCGGCGGTGTTTCATCTGACTTCTCCATCATGAATCCTACCAGTTTCTGACGATGTATCTGTTTTTCTGCGAAACGAAGAGCAGGCACGCCCACAGTCTTGGCATCCAATTTATGCTGGGCCCAAGTCTTCTTTAAACCTATCTCATGTAAGGTTGTGTGGTTGTCGGTGTCCACGACGATTATGACATGCCCCTTTTCCAGGCGAAGTACCGATTGGGCCTCCAGCCCAAAAGGTTCAATCCCGAAGGGTTTTCCAGCTTCATTGAGGGCATCATAAAGGGCGGGACCATAGGACGATGGCACATGGATTTCGTAGCAGATCTCACCTACAAAACCGATCCTCGCGATCATAACCGGGATGTCCCCACAAAGCGTCATTTTGCAGAATCCCATGTAAGGAAGACTCTCATTGCTCACATCCTCATCGGTCAGCATGTCCAGGACTTCACGAGCTCTGGGACCAGCGAGATTTATGGCTGCCAAGGCATCTGTCAGATTGACCACATACGCCTCCCAGTCTTCCTCTCTACTGTGAAACTTGAGCCATTCCGTGGTGCCTGAGGCCCGTGTTGTGCTGGTCGTGAAAAAATAATCATTCTCGCATATTTTTGTAATCACACCGTCATCTATAACCACACCTTCTTCGTTGCACATGACAGAGTAAGTGAGTTTACCCTCTTTGACCTTACTCATATCGTTGATATATACCCTTTGGAGGAGTTCAAGGGCTTCCCGGCCATGCACCCGGAATTTTCCCAGGGTTGATATGTCGATGAATCCTACGTTTTTTCGGACGTTAATGATCTCATCCCTCGCCTTTTCATCTCCGAAGTGACCGGCCCGTTCCCACTCTCCTGCTTTGCGAAATACAGCGCCACTGGCTTTTTGCTTTTCATGGAGTGCCGTACGTTTGACAGGACGGTGTTGTCTTCTGCCCAGAACCGCCAGGCTTATGGGCACGGCGGGAGGTCGTACGGTCGTTGGCATCAAATCTCCAGGCTTCAATCCCTTCTTCTCTGCCATCAGCAGAGGCAGATTATGTCCTGTTAGATAACTCTGACTGGGTCCTGTTCCAGAGGCCGTGTAACGCTTGACCAGTTCCGGTTGATCAAACCCTTCTGCCATGGCCTGTTCGATCTGTTCCACGGTTACGTCTTCATCAAAACTTACAAACCGTTTGTAACCTTTGCCTGGAGTTTCTACACCGGGCCATCCTGGTTTTTTTCCAGGAAGGGCGGAAAGTCTTTCAAGTGTGACCTTTAACTCTGATGTCACATCAATGCCCAGATCCTGCAATGCCGCAAGACCGGCAGCCCTTCCCTGAGTCTCAATGGCCTCCGTGCTTTGCAGTGCAAGAACGCGGCCGGCTGCGTGAATAAAGGGAGGAAATTCTGCAGGCAGGAACTGTGCGACATGGGAATCATAATGCATGGGTGACCCGGCTATCTGAAGAAGCTGGGAAAGAGGCACCTCGCCTGCGGAGGCGACCAGCAGATCGCAGTCGAAATGACGCTTCCGGGAACCGTCTAAAGAGTGAAGAACCACTCCCCTGAGGGTACGCCTTTGTCTCGCTTTGGTCACCACATAACCGGGAAGAAAAGGGATGCCGAGTCTATTCAGGCGGTTCACCGCTGAAGAACTGAAGCCCTGCTTTCTGGCATCGGCTGCGGCAAGCACGTTGATCCCCGTTTCTGCCAGGTCACCCGCCACCTCCAAGAAACCGTCACCGCATCCGCTGACAACAGCCGTTTTCCCGGGTTTGATGCCGTATGAGTGGATAAGTTGTTGGGCACAACTTCCCTGCATGATGTTGGGACAGTCGTTGTTCTGAAAGACAAGTGGGCGTTCAATGCCTCCTGTGGCAACGATGACGCTCTTGGCCCGGATTTCAAAATACCTGAGAAGGAAGTGGTCGAAAGGCCCTCCCCTTTGTATGGCTGTCACGTGGTTTGACTGGTAGATACTTGCGGCAGAGGTAGAGAAGTATACCCTGATGTTCTCCTGGGCCATGAGTTCTTCGGCGAGTTTCGCGCCGTGAAGATAAGCAGGAACTTTATCATGAACCTGAATAATGCGATAGCTCAGACCCCCTCCAAGGTGATCTCTGGTTTCTATTAAAACGACCCTCACACCCGCTTTGGCCGCCGCAAGAGCGGCACTCATTCCTGCAGCGCCACCCCCGATGACACAGATTTCTGCATTGATATGCTTGTGTTCATAGACGCCGTCAGGCATTTGAGGATCTATTTTGCCCCGTCCCGCAACCTGTCGCAAAACCTTCTGGGCTATAGGCCATACCCAAGCCGGTTTGTGAAAAGTTCTGTAGTAAAATCCCGCTGGCATGGCAAAATGGAACCATTGGAGCACGGATAGGAGATCCCATTCCGGTGATCCGATGACATTCTGAGGATGAATCATCATGTTTGCCTTAAGGGATCTCACACAGGCTCGAACATTGGGCTCTCCATTTACAGACATGAGACAGTTTGTACTGTAACCATCCAGATTATAAAGACCTCTGGGCCTGTGATATTTAAGGCTCCTTGAAAAAATGCGTGTGCCATTGGCAAAAAGTGCCGTGGCTACCGTGTCTCCGGCTAAACCCATTAAAGGTTTTCCTCTGTAAAAAAATAATACTTCCCTTTCACGATCAATACGCTCTATGGGGTGGGGAGGTAGACGATCCATCAAGGGTTTTCTCCCGTAAGGGCAATCGGCAGATTTGTGCTCGTGTCTCTCCATAAAGTAAACCAGCAGCCGCAGCCCTTGCTGTGATACCACCATTCCTCCTGAGGACCGCGGATATTCTTTGACAGATAGACATAGTCCGCCCATTCCTCCGCTGTACAGTGATTTTCGTGGGGGCGGGTTTTTCGTTCACCACCAAACCTGAATTCATAAATGTTCCGAGGGCCGCAATTAGGGCATGGAATCAAAAAAGACATCTATCCCCTCCTAATTCCAGGGTGAATAGTACATGGTCGAGGCTGTTTCCTTCTGTAGGTTGTATTCTTTAAAACGTCTGAGGCTGAAGGGTTCAAGTATTTCAGGGCGATTCCGTGTAGCCATCCATTTGGCCATATATCGCCCGGTAATTGGACCGGACTTGAAACCGAAATATCCCCATCCGCAATCCATATAATAGCCTTCGATTGGGCTGTCACTGATAATCGGGGCCATATCCGGGGTCATGTCCGTCAGCCCACCCCAGATTCTCATAAACTTGGCCCCTTTTAGAGCGGGCATGAGATCGACGAGGGCTTCGCCCTGGTGCTTCATATATTGGGCCGAAGTGTGTGTGGTATAGCTCGGCCAGGGGTCCATGTGAGCGCCCGTAATGATTTCAGCCTTGAGGCCCTGGTAGACATAGGCATGGTATCTGCCGGAAGATATCACGTGATGGAGGATCGGTTTAAGCGGTTCGGAAACCAGCGCCTGCAATGGGAGAACCTTTATGGGTAGGTCAATCCCCACCATCGCCGAAACAGTAGGGCTGTACCCTCCTGCCGCATTGAGCACCAGTGGGGTTCGTATGTCTCCCTGGTCAGTGGTCACACCCGTCAATTTCCCTTTTTCAACCCGGATGCCCATGACCTCGGTACCCTGGTGGATATGAACGCCTAATCGGTCTGCTCCCCGTGCAAGGGCCCAGACGACCGCGTCGTGGCGAACGGTCCCACCCGGCGGGTGATACATCCCACCAATAATGGGAAAGCGCGGCCTGTTGCTGATATCCAAAATGGGGATAAGCTTTTTGCATTCGTCTGCCTCTAAGAATTCCGAGCGGACACCCATGTACTGGGCGGTGGCGATAACCATCCTGATCGCGGCCACTTCCGCCTCGGAGTGGGCCAGATTCAGGTTGCCTATGTTGGAGAACATGAGGTTAAAATCCAGTTCCCTGGTTAATTGGGGCCACATCTTGAGGCCCTCGTCGTATAACGGCAGATTTTCCTTGCTGCGCTGGTTGGATCGGGCGATGGCGGTGTTACGCCCGCTTCCACCGTAGCCGATATAGCGACGCTCCATCACAGCCACATTTGTCATACCGTGATCGCGGGCAAGATAGTACGCCGTAGCCAACCCATGAACACCCCCGCCAATAATGACCGCGTCATAAGGACTTTTCAGAGTGTGGCCGTGCCACATCCGTTTATCCCCTTTCTTGGGTAACTTTTTGATAAGACGCGAAATCATAGGTATTGGAATCTTTAATATACATTACTTTTCCAGGGAGGCCTTTGTTCTGGATAGTGTCCGATTATCTTGGCTATTTTGGGTTGCGTTCCCGTATCCTTCAAACCACGATTCTTTTTCGCACGCTGCTTTTTAATGATTTTGTCGACCCTTTGCTCTAAACATTTCAAGGCTGCTGCCAAAATTTCGTTTTCATCAAAGGCCGGGATTTTAGACTTTAGCCGATCAAATTGCTCGTACGAATCCTTATCAAGCAACACGATGAGTTCACGTTTGCCCCTGTTTTTTCGGCTTTTTCTCCACCACATAGCATAAATCCAATTATTTCCGAAACTGCCCCACCATAAGTTTCATTTCCAACCCCTTACCCTATCTAGTTTGATTTGTGTATATCGGCTTTTCTAACATTCCTGGCCTCATGCTCTCGGTAAGTTTCTTTTACTTCAAGCGTCACACGTTCACCCGGTACAAGTCTCTTATATCCAGGCATATCAATGAAGGAGCGTTCAACCACCAAAACCTCCTCGCCATCATCTTGAATGATTTAGCCAAATCCTTTGTCTTCACTATATTTATCCACGATTCCTTCTGTCAAAACATTTACCTCTCTTACAAAATTTCCATTTCTTGATGACTTCCCATGATGCCGTTATTTGACCGAGCAAAAGGCTCTTTCCG
>Ga0222702_1000252_pt1 | contig 15373 bp, 8 predicted proteins | sample AntAcemetage1504_FD_181152 | JGI IMG/M metagenome (GOLD analysis project Ga0222702, IMG submission 181152) | Saline water microbial communities from Ace Lake, Antarctica - #1504 | ecosystem: Environmental > Aquatic > Non-marine Saline and Alkaline > Saline | place: Antarctica: Ace Lake...
CGATCATGAAGTAAGCCAGGGTCTCGATTCCCAGTTTTTTCGTCATCGATATCGTATCTCTGACCTGATCCAGCGTGATCCCCTTATTCAGTACTTTGAGAATCTTTTCCGTGCCTGCTTCCACGCCGTAGTGAATCCTTTCGCAGTGGGCGTCCTTCAGCCTCCTTAAAAGCTCTTCATCCACGCAGTCCACCCGGGCCCGGATATCCCAGCCGATATTCAGGTTTCGTTTAATAATCTCGTCGCAGACCGCCAGGGCTCGCTCCCGATTGACGGTAAATGTATCATCATAGATGAGAAACTCATTGATCCCGATCTCGACGCATTCCTCCATCTCATCAACCACGTTTTCAGCGGATCGATAGCGGAACTGTTTCCCCAGATGGGGCCGGGCGCAGAAAGAGCAGCGGAAGGGGCACCCCCGGCTGGTAAACATGGTGGTGATCGGCTGTCGTTTGGCCATCACCGAGCTGTAATTCTTATAGGGTGAGAGCCGGCGGGCCGGGAAGGAGAGAGTGTCCAGGTTCTGGCATAAAGGCGGGATGGGATTGCTTTGCACCCGGTTATTATCAAGATATGTCAATCCGGGGACCTGATTAAGAGGGCGATGATTTTCAAGTGCATCAAGCAGGACGGTAAAACTCTCCTCGCCCTCGCCGCTGATTACGAAGTCGAAATCCGGGAGGTTTATCGTCTCGATCGGATAGAGAAACGCGTGAACCCCGCCCATGACTATGGGGATTTCCGGGAGGTTCTCTTTCACCAGTCGGGCGGTCTTTATCACATCGAGGATGGTGAAGGTCATGGCGGTCAACCCGATCAGATCGGGGCGGGCCATTAGAATTCGATCTTTTAACTCCGCGTAGGATAGTTCCTCCACCTGGGCGTCGATGACCTCGACCTGGTGAGAAGAATGATCCTGGAGGAAACCGGCTAGGTAGAGCAGCCCCAGGGGGGGGTTATACCCCCGTGCTTCATCGATCAGGGCCGGGTTATTCCCCACCAGTTCGTTTTCCCGGGGAGGATTAATCAGGAGTACTTTCATCTTAAAGTTATATTTTAACCGCTAATCTCGCGAATCTTCACTAATCTATAAAGAGAAGAACTGCGAATTTCGCGCATCACACGAATTTAGTGTTGTTTAATTTATTCGATCCGTCAATTATCCGGCGGATGGCTTCAGACGATAAATTTCGAATCAGCGAGTTAGACGGTCTTCAACGATCTTTAACGTCTATTTTTTTCAACGTTTTTATTTTTTAACGTTAGTGCTGAAGGCACTTATCTATTCGTTCGTTTATCCACCAGGTCGGCGATCAGTCCCAGTGCCAGGATCTGAACCGCAGTCATGATGATCACGATAACGGTGATGTCCATAACCTGGGGGGTGAAGAACTTAGAGTAGATAAATACCAGAACCGCCATGAGAAAGAGGATAAGGCTGAAGGGGACAAATATCTTTAAGGGGTTAAAGTAAAGGCTGGTCCGCAGGATCAGATTAAGGAGGTTGAAGGTATCCTGGATCGGCCGGAACTTGGACTTTCCTGTGCGCTTATTGTAGTTGATGGGAATATATTTAACCCGGTAATTGTTGCTTAAGAGAGCCACGGTAATTGTGGTGGTAAATGAAAAACCGTTGGGGAGGATATTGAAGAATTTCAAGGCAAGCCTCTTTTTGAAGATCCTCAAGCCTGAGTTGAGATCCGAGATTTTCATCCCTACTAGGTAATCGGCCATCTTCCGGAGGAGCCACTTGGGGAACCTCCGGTGAGGGGGGATGGCGACACTGCCGCCGGTCCGGGATCCCACCACCATATCGTAATCGGCGGCATCTGTCAGCAGGGCCGGGATGCAATCCTGGGGGTAGGTTCCATCCGCGTCCAGGATCAGAATATCGTCGTATTGGGCCTGCTTGATCCCGTCCTTCAGGGAGGCGCCGTATCCCCGGTTTACCGGGTGATCCAGGAGGACAACATCCAGATCTTTCAGGATCTCTCCGGTTCGGTCGGTGGATCCGTCGTTCACCACGATAATTTCAAAAGTTATATCGAGTTTATTGAGGATCGCGATGAGTTCAGATACAACCTCCGTGATCCCCGATTCCTCGTTATAAGCGGGAATTATTGCCGAAATAGTCTTCATATCTTGGTATGCTATTAAATAAACATTTTCTGCACAACAAAAAATATACCAATTATATGGAACCCAATGGGATAAACTATGCGAGGTGAGCACACGCTCTATCGTTTATCGGTGTAGACTACGCTGGAAATATCGGAAGTAACGTATTCGGTATATCTAATCTCCTTTCTATTTTTTTTATATTTTATCCAGAAAGATACCATGGAATAATCCGGAGTGCCAGCCTTCACTTTCATTTTGACAAATGCTCCTACACACGGGTATTGTACATGTTACGCTTCAGAAAATGCCCATATCCGCTTGCATGAGATCAGGAGTTTTGATTATTCATTATACAATAACTGCATGGTAGAAATGCATAGAATCGGCTTTAAAAAAATACTCCTCTTTCTGGCCAGGTTCAAGAGCGGAATTATGATCCTGGCCGTGTTTATGGTTGGGGTGATTCTCATGTTTTACCGGATTGACCGATACCCCTTGTCGATGGGCATATATGAAGGTATAACCGGCCTCTCGGCTATGAAGGTTATGGAAGGAGAGAGCGAGCATATCACGGCGATCTGGGAGAAACCGATCAGGAAACAAAGGGGCGGGGGTGCCGGCGTGGCCAGTTGTGAGTTCAACCCCCTATTAGTTTGCCCTACGTCGCTTTTCTTTACGCTTTTTGGTCAGGATCGGCACCATATTATCCTGAGATTGACATCGATCATCTACGGGCTTCTCTCTATCCTGGGATTGTATCTCCTAGCCCGGAAGCTTTTTGGATCCATGGTTGGGCTTACCGCGGCATTTATTCTGGCCACGTCGACTTGGGCTTTGACCTACAGCCGGGTGGCCGTCGATCTCAGCCAGGTCGTCTTTCTTTCCCTATTCTGCCTCTGCCTGTATCTTGTTTTGAAGCCGTCGCATTCCGTCGGCTTTCTTCTCCTGGGCGGCGTCACGTCGCTCTCAACCTATGGATATGTCGCTGCCAGGATTATCTTCCCCCTCCTCGTACTTGATATGGTTCTCTCTATGGTTGTTAAGAGAGGATATGCCAGGTCACATTGGCAGTCTCTTATCCTGCTGCTGGCAGGGTTCTGGCTTGGTTTATTGCTCCAGGGAGCTCATCTACCGGATTTCTTCCAGACGAACGTTCCCACGAGTTTCGGCACCTGGCATGAGCAGGCCTTGGCGCCTTTCTGGCAGGGGACGACAGAGAATCTCGCCGCGCTCTACAACCGCTTTTTCCGTGAATGGAGTTGGAATACGGCGATTGTTACCGAGCGCGGAGCGAGCCTCGACCCGGTCACGGGAATCTGTTTTGCCGTGGGAGCTCTCTGGTCTTTTGTTAAGATAAAGACTCATGGGTATCGTTTGCTCATTCTCTGGGGCATCGCTGCGTTTCTTCCCTGCGTCATCTCCACCAATGCGGAATATCGGCGGGCTATTCTTGCCGCCCCCGCCGTCTATATCCTGGCCGCGGTGGGTATTTACCGGATCTTCAGCCTCCCGGCCTTGCTGATAAGAAACCGTTGGGGGACGATTATTAAAAAGGGAGGAATTGTCGCGGTGGTCTTGGTGATTGCGTATTTAAATCTTGATCATTATTTTGGGCTTTATCGCAAAGCCGAGAATGATCCCGGTAATGCATACGCGATATGGCGTGAACAGCGGGCCCGGCTCATGAAATTGATGGATGGGGGGAAGGTTTACACTGATATTTTTCGCTCTGATTATGGGTGGCCGCAGACTATCGAGTACGAGGCGCGTAGCCGAGGATACAGGGATCGGTATATCCTCCTGGACTCGGGAAGAGCGAAGAGAAAATTTTCCGCCGACGATGATGCTCATGCCCTCTATCTCATCCGGGAAGGAATTACTCTGAAAAAGGAAACGGTCAATTGAATTGATCGGAAATCTATCTTGATGTACTCGGGAAGAGCATTAACCGTGGTCTCTTCCTCCCGATATTCTACACCTTCCTTTTTGCTTCTAAGTAAATTTTAGTGTATATTTCCAGGATCTGGCAATAATATGGTCAGCTTGATTACTGGAATAATTAGTGTCTGACCGAAAACTTCGAAGAGTACAGTAATGAAATTTTGCGATAGTGAAGATATGATCGGATTGACTCAGGATTATGAGAAGACCTCCGGGGCGATTGACCGGACTCCCGGGGAATCAATAAACGAGCCCGCTATTCTCGACGGCAGTTCTCAAAAAGAAATATCAACTCCCGGTCGGTCAGAAAAAACAAGTCTCATTCAAGTCATCTTCTCCCACCTGCTGATCGCGGTTATTGCTCTTTTCTTCTTCTTTGTCTACGCCAACACTTTCCGGGGACATCCGATTTATCGGCAGACCCACGGTCCTTTTAACTTTGAGTGCGGTATTTACCGGTCATACGCTGAAGGCAGGTATGATATTTTCAAGACCGACGATAATAAGCTGATCAAACATCTCCTCTGCGCGATACTCTATCCGGTACTGAATCAGGCTGTATTCAAACATTTAGGGATATCGGACGCTCCTCTGGTCTGCTCCGGTCTGGGAAGCGCCACAATTGCTCTCTTCGGCATCTGGCTGTATTGGCGGACCAGGGGATCACCACTGGTGTTTCTGATGATGCTTCTTCTGGGCTTTTCTTTCAATACCTGGTATGTATCTTCGGTCTGGGAATCGAGAGCTTTTATCATGCTGGGCGCCATGGTCTTGCTGTGGGCCATCGATCTGCTTATCCGTAAACCCCGAATCCTTACGCTGCTCTTTGCCATACTGGCAATGGTTTTTTCCATTCTGATTACCATAGGGAACGCTTATCTGCTTCCGTTGATTCCCTTTGCCCTTTTATTCAGAGTCAGACGAATCGGATTAAGGAAACTAATGGGATGGTCTTTATTGTACTTGGCGGCGGTGACAATAATTGTCGCGGCGACATATCAAATCATGGGAGCGAGAGTGAACCCGAATTTAAAACTCCATAAACTAATAGAACTCTCCCGGCATGAGGAGAAGACGATCAAGGCTAGCCCGGCCCGTCTGAATTGGTCTAACTACCGGAACGTCAGCCTTCAGTCCCTGGTCTATTCAGTGGGAGGACTCTATCTCCCCTCTGGTGACCGGATGTGTGACCGGGAATGGGTGAACGAAAGAGCTTATCAGGCCTATATTTACTATATCCCCGGGATAGCGTTTGTGCTTATCTCATCGGTACTCATTATGGTGACGGTTGTGATATTCTTCCGGAAATTACTCTGGTTGAAAGAGCCTGTCCTCTGGGTGATTATTCTCTGGATGTTTCTTTATATCACCTTCTTTGTCTACTTTAACCCCTGGGCCGGATCGGTCTACGCCGCCGAACTTCAGCCTGTTCTCTGGGCTTTTTTCGCGGTGACTTTATCGTACTCCCGCTCATGGAGGCTTGCCTTGATTCCATTATTCCTGGCGCTTATTCTGGCCTGGAACAATTATACCGTGATTCGGTTTTTTCGGTACTATTACGGAGATGAAACAGAGAAGGCTGAAATCTCCCGATCTCTTCTCTCAAAACCGGATACACCTCTATTCCGTCCGGGGGGGGTGTAGGTATTAAAATCCGATCCCCCGGTTCTCATTACCTGTAAATCGAAGCATGTATAGACCTCTTTCCCCAAAACCTTTCGTTCAGCGGTACCGAGGTCTTGGCAATTAGAATTGACTTTGATGGATAAGGTGTTATATTTTAAGTCAAGTGACTGCTTCGGAATTTGAATAAATGTTATAACAAAGGTAGCCGAAGGCTTTAGCCTGCGTTTTATTGCGTACCCTGAAGGGTGCGCCTACAAAAAGTTAGCGCGAAGAGCTAAGTTTTTGCTTCGAATTATCCCCCGAAATACTTCGGGGTCCCGGTTGGTTGAATAATAAATATCGGGACCGAAATCCTTCGGTATCCCGAGTTGTTTAATATTAAGTATCGGGGCAATAATCTTATTTTTGCGCAGCAAAAATGTTTGATAAAAGCAAAACTTATAATAATAAAAGGTGTCGAACTATGAAAAATTCATTTTTTAATAGGAAGTTCTATCTGGTTATTAGTTTCTTTCCGATACTTGTATTCACCGTTTTATCAAGTCTCTCCCCGGCAACCGCAGAAGTTATTGAGGATGGGATAATCCCGGTATCATCAGGGATAAGTTTGACTATCTTTGAAAGGACTGGAGAGGTTAATTCGATGACTTTCCCGGTGGCTTCTCTGCTGAATTCCGGGGCGGAGTTTGTAACCCGGGCCGGAGAAAAGTACACTTTAACTTCAGACGGAACTTTTTTGACGGTTCATTGCTACTATGATAAGCAAGGGGTATTGGGCGCCGGGGCGGAAGAGATTGTGGAGCCGGCAGAAGGGCTGATATCACCACTTCCTTTTGATTCCCTGTTAGGTTATCAGGCAGGAAACAATATCGTTGCCGTTAGACTGGACGGCCTTCCGGAATTCCCGGGTCGAGTCTGGGCCTCGTTCATCGTTGACTGTAAGTTAGGGAGAGAGGGGATTGCTGAGACGAGATTTAACCTTCTGGGAGATATATTAAATCGCGGCCCCTACGGCCGGCAGCTTTATACCACCTTTCTCGGCAAGGAACACAGTGAAATTATTCTTGGTTTTTCTCCTCTTTATGAAGCGCCGGTGGAGGCAACAATCGAAGTGGAGCCTAACCCATTAAACCTGGACGGTGAATGGAATTATTTAGAGGTACATATTGAGTTGCCGGAAGGGCACGAACCGGGAGATATCGATTTTTCCACCATAAAGATTTCAAAAGCCGGCAACAGCGAGGTTGATATAACTTCTCTAAATTGGTCTCAGGAGATAGGGGATTATAATGATAACGGCATCTCCGACGCGACAGTTAAGTTTGATAGGTATGAGATAAATGAAATTTTAACCTCCGAGAGTATTATATTGATTGTTACCGGTAATCTTAGCGGAGGAACTTCCTGGCGAGGAGCCCAGTGGATAATTATAGAAAAGAAGTAGGTTCGACGCTATTTTTATGTTCTGAAGATCGAATCGGCGTTATAAATTACCCTTAATTCTGATTCAATGCTTGCCCATTCTTATTTTTGCGGAGCAAAAATAAGAGGTTCTCAGTCAAATTGTGTGGGTATCAACATATATTATTTACCACTAAGAACACGAAGGAAAATACTCACATAGATTGGAACCGATCCGGTAAATCAACCCCGGTTTGATTCCTTTTGAGGTGTTGATTGATACAAGTGATCACAGTACAACCCACTATATTAAATGTGGAGAGGATCTATTGACGCATACTATATAGGCCAGGCGATTTACTATTCCCATTTCCTTCGTGTTCTTCGTGGTTTAAATTGGCCTTTTCCCCCACACAAAACGACTGAGAACCATTTTTTTAAATCGTTCTGACTGCAATAGTCCTGTCTATAAATCATTTTGTTTAAAAGTCCTGTCTGCGATCATCCTGTCTTATTCTTCCAAGAATAATGAAACCGCCCGGCGCCGGTTGAATTTATCCTTGAATTCCTCAATCCGTCCCCGTCCGAATCTTCGCTGGAGTTCTTCCAGATCGGAACGAAATACTTTTCCGGGGGAGCAGAGCAGGGCGGCTGGCAGCCGGGATGAGATATCTTCCCATTTTAAGTTTCTTATCTGCTCGGGGCTGACATACTTGAAGCCCCGGCTCCCGGCCCCCTTGGTTTCGTAAAGAATGAAGCTGATTGTTTTTCGGCTCAGACCACTGATCGGGACCAGGTAGAGATAGTAATCGTTGATCAGGTCTTTAGCGTACTCATCATAGAATCTCTCTTCTTCCCACCGCCCGGCCGGTTCGTTACTGTCGAAATACACCAGGGAGTTATCTGCTCCAACCGCGAGAAGGATAGCGACAATCGGTACTGCCGCCAGACCGGTCCCGATTCTCCCCCCCAGTTTCCCGGATTGTCTTAACAACTGAGAGAGTGGAATTGCCGCCAGGCAATAGATAAACGGCCAGGCAACCATCAACCGCCTGACCATCACCGGGGGGCGGGAGAGGAGATTGGGGATTAAGAAAGCGGCGGTAAAGAAGAGGAGGAGCCGGTAGTTCGCCTTCTTAATTCGGGAGAGGCTGAAGGCGATTCCCAGCAGAAATAGCGGCGGGATGAGCGGATTGAAGTAGAGATTTCCCCGGGGCCAGGGATTGTAGTTAAAATTCCGGCTAATGAAGAAACTATGAATAAGTTTCTCCAGGTTTTCTTGAACGAGGGGAATACCCCGAATATAATCCGCCTGGTTGGTATGTCGGTGATCCCGGGTCCGATGCCAGACCGACTCATATCCGGCAAACTTCGGCGCCATTACGTCCCAGGCGGGGATATTTAGTGTGGTCATAAGGATGATTACCGTGAGAACCAGGAGGATGATTCCCGCCAGGTTGCGGAGGAACCATCTCCGTTTGAAGATGCCGTAGCAGACAATCAGGAACCCGGCGAGGAGGACAGGGTATTTGGCCGGAGAGTAGAAATATCCCGCGAAAGAGATGGCTATCCCCAGAAGAATATAAGAGAGTAATTTTTTTCGAATGATCGCGCGCAGAAGGAGATAGACTACCAGGAGGCTAACCGCCTGGGTGGAGATCAAGAGAAGTCCGGTTCGGCTGTAGTTGATATGGAGAGGAGATATAGCCAGCAGAAATACCGTAATTAAAGCTAATCTCCGGCTGAAGAGAGTGGATACGATTCCGTAGGTGAGAAGAAGGGCGAAGATTCCCCAGGTTACCGCTACCATCTTCAGAGTTAACAATGTCGCACCGAATAACTGGAAGAAAAGAGCCACATAATAGACATAAACCGGGGAATAGTTGAGATGGCCCAATCCTCTCCAGATGGTTGATGTCCAGAAATTGACATTGTGGTGTCCGGAGAGAACCGTAAGCGCCTCCCGTCCGTAATCGGATTCGTAGTGGTCGAAACGATAGGGTATATCTTCCAGAGCGTAGCTTCTAAGGAAAAATCCCAGCAGGATAATCAGGGCGAGGATAATGGCTGCTGTTATCCAATTAATCTGGACAAATTTTTTCTCCCTATCAATCAGGCCGCTGCTCCAGCCATAGAGGAAGGAGATCCCCAGAAAAAAGTAGGCCTGTCCCATTACCCCTCGGCTGAGAGATAATCCTCCGAGTAAGGCGGTTCCCAGGGAGAATAGGAGGAGTATCAGAGGATAGGATTCATTTTTCTTGAAGATGGTTGTCAAAAGGGTGGTAACAAGAATCAGGGAGAGGAAGATGATGGTTATGGCTCGGGAGTGGAGCGGAAACCATCCGGAGATAAATCGACCCATGGCAATGGATGGAACTACTATGGCACCCATCACTTTTCCCGCCGGGAAAGTGAAAACTCCGGTACCGGAACCCATTAAGACCAGGATAATCAGACCGGTCAGGATGAAGATAATGGACTGAATCGCCTTCCTCCGATGCCAATTCTCCCGAAAAAATCCCTTCAGATGCAGACCCAAGAAGATAAATATCACCCCGGCAGCGCAGAGAATATAACGGACTATTGTGGGTAATATACCGGTCATGATATAGATTCTCCCCGCCGACGGCGGGGAGAATCTGGGGAATAGGGATTGGAGAATAGGGAGTGGTTCATCCAGTTCATATTGCCAGGTGTTATCATTTTAACATTATTCTGGAATATTGATTCAATGCTTGCCGGTATTATTTTTTCGCAGAAAAAATAAGATTGGTGAAGGCCGGTCCGGCGGAACGGGAGTTGCTTCCTTTTATGAGGTAGAAGAATCGTCCCTCAAGAGGATAATCTTTTCGGGGCCAGAGACCGTTTCCCCGGAATATGGCGGTATCGTTATCAGGAGGCCAGCTGTTTCCGACAAATAGTTGTTTTTCAGTAGTGGTAAATGTAAATGTACTCCATTCTCCCGCTTTTTTACCGGTAAGAAATTCAGACTCGACGACTTTTTTATCCGGCTTTCCGTCGCCATCGGTATCGGCATAGGCTATGATATTGAATCCCCCTTCCTCCCCCCCCGCGCCATGAGCCATCTCAACCGTAATATTTTGGCCGGATACATATTCCGGTTTTACCGCCCAAACCCATTGTTGGTAACTGGCCCCGGGACGATAGACCGAGGTGGTTAACATTTTCCCGTCATTCTGAAGATCCCGGAATGGTCGTGGAGGATGAGATTTTCGGGGCGCTGTCTTTCTTCCCTGCACTCCATTCTCGATCGGGGCTGACTCTCCCCGGAAAAATGATTGGATCGAACTGATAAAAGGATAGGGGGCATTTTGGGGGAATACCGGCCTGATGCAGTCATAAATTACACCCAGAAAGATAAGTACCCCCAGCCAGATCAAGACTGTTCCAGCGGACTCGCGACTGAATAAATTCATTTATTAATTATCTCCCTTGATCCCGATTTGAAAATAGGGATAATTATTTAAATAGATAATTGTGATAGCTGTGGATATCCCAGTATGATATATAAATGGGGCTACCGACGCAACTTTTAACCACGAAGAACACGAAGGAATCTTAGAGGATCAGGAATAATTTGAAGTCTTTCCAGTATTTTTCTTCGTGTTCTTCGTGGTTAATATATAGTTTCTAAGCAGAAACTGAAAAGTAGGGATATTAACATGTCTTTCAGGCAGAGAAAAATTGAAATAGCACTATTCCTGACCTTATTTATCAGTTTTGCCTATTTCTATCAGGGCGGCGGCGCTAATCAGAATGCCCGCCTGGGACAGATGCGGGCCGTGGTGGAGAAGGGGCAGCTCCATTATCGGGGTATTCGTGTTCCAACTCACGATACTGTTACCAAGAATGGAAAAGTCTATCCCAATAAGGCGCCTGGTATTAGTTTGAGTGGTGTCGCTCCCTATTTCCTGATATCTCGACTCAAAGGTATAATAATAGGATTTTCTTCGGAAGACTTCTACCACCTCCTATCCTGTTATCTTATTACGATTCTTCTGGTGGCTATTCCCTGCGCTCTGGGAGGAGTGGTCTTCTTCCGCCTGCTAGGTCTTTTTTACCCCGCGGCAATTCCCCGCCTGATCTGTACCCTGGCCCTATTTCTCGGGACACCGGTCTTTGCTTATTCGACCGTCCTCTATGGTCATATGGTCAGTTCTGTTCTCACGATCGTAGCTTTTTATCTTCTCTACAAGTATCTCCTCCTTCAGTCCTCCTCGCCTCGTTCCGGACTCTACATCTTCCTGGCCGGATTGGCCGGAGGGTGGGCGGCGGTCACTGAGTACCCGACCGCCCTGATCGTTACGGTGCTGGCGCTCTATTGTTTTATCCACGCGATCTTCCGCAATGGGATCCGATCTCTTAGGTTCGGGTATTTCATCCTCGGTCTCCTCCTCCCGGCCGGAGTGATGATGGGATATAATTACCTGGTCTTTGACAATCCCTTATACATCGCTTATTTTGATAAAAAAGCCGCTCCCCATACCGCTTATCAGCAGGGAGGGGTGCTGGGGTTAAATATCCATGCCCGGCAGTTTTTCAAGGCTCTCTACCAGACTTCTTTCGGTCCTTTTCGCGGATTTTTTCACCTCTCCCCTTTTCTGATCTTAATCGCGCCCGGGATATTCTACTTTGTCCGGAAGAAAGGCAAGCGGGCACTCCTGATTACTCTCTGGGTTCTGGTTGCAGCGTATTTTCTAATTAACGCCATCTATCCTTACTGGTATGGAGGAAAGGCCCTGGGCGCCCGGCACGCGATGGAGATCCTGCCTTATCTGGTTCTGCTGACATTATTCTTCGTGGTCAGGTTTCCCCGTCTTTCCACAGTGCTGGCCGCCCTCTCGATTTTCTTCATGCTGACGGCCGTCTCGGTGAGACCGGAAGAGTACGCGGCCCATCCCTTCCGGGACCTGTATTTTTACGCGTTTATGAATGGGGATCTATCCATCAATCATGAAACTACCTTTCAGACTAACGCGGTTATCAGTAGCTCTTATAATTCCTTTAATCTGGGGGAAGCAGCCGGGATGAAAGGCCAGCTCAGTCTTGTTCCCCTGTATTTAATCTGGCTGATAGGAGGTGTATTTATGTTTAATTACAGCAGAAAAGAAGATGAGAATCAGGGAACTGCATTGGCCGGAGGAACTTCTCCGGGTATGCAGAAAGTACTGATCGGTCTTCTGGTAGCGGTCTTGATTGTCGGGGTGTTGAACCTCCTCTATCAACTCCAGCTCAAGTCGTATCTGGAGGAGTTATCGGGCGCGGGTCAGTTTCGGGTCAGCGCCGCCCAAGCGCCGCCGTCTCAAGTTCAAGCCAGGACTTCCCCCGGTCATAGGATCCAGATCTGGGAAGTAAAGAAACCGCATCTGGCTGGAGATACTCTAAAGATCAAGGTTCAGCACGCCGATTACGGGAAGGAGGGGGGGTTTTATATTGTCGCCTATGGAGATAAGAATAAAGACGGGAAACCGGATGTAGAACTGGGAAAATCTCCCTTCCTCACCGCCCGGTCCGCTGGTGACTGGAGTTACTGGACGGTCCCCGCTCCGGAGGGGCGTATATTTGTCGGCAATACCTGGAATGAAGGCGCCCGGGTATTCTTCGATCGGAAAGGTTGGAGCGGCAAGGATTTCTCTTCCACCATGCATTATGCCACCAGTGGAGCGCCTGTCCTCTCCACCGGACCGCGTTCGACTAATATGGCGATAGAAGTTATAAAAGAAGAAGCGGTGTCGGAATAATGTAAGTCAGATTATCACCACCAAGAGCACGAAGAATAGTTGAGGAAAAGCAAGATTTGTCTCATCTTTTAAAAAATCTTCGTGATCTGCGTCTCCTTCGTGGTTAAAAAGTTGCGTTGCGGTAAATAGGTTGTATGAAAAAATGGATCTTTATAATATTTGCCATAAACCTGGTCGCCCGGCTGGTTCTCATCAACTGGCACCCCGCCACCTATACCGATAGTATTTTATATATGGGGGCGTTGGATCAGGTTCGGGGGACTATTATCCTCCCCGCTTATCCGTTTGCTATTATCTTGCTTAGGAGAGTGTTCAGTGATCCCGTCCTTTCCGGGCGTCTGGTCTCCATCCTGACCGCTGCTCTCGCGGTATTCCCCCTCTATGGATTGACTAGGATAATCTACCGGAGACGGGCCGCGCTATTCACTATTCTGCTCTATTCCGTCTCCCCCCTGATATTTCGCTGGTCGCTCCGGATCTTTCCTCACAGCCTATACGCTCTATTTGTTCTCCTCTTTCTCTATGGGATCTTTAAATATATGGAGAGTGAGCGGGCGATCTATTTAGCCGGAGGGATTTTTATGGGAGGTCTGGCCGTTCTGACCTATCCGACCGGTTTAGTATTGGTACCGGTTGCCGTGGTCGCGTTGGTCGGCTATTTTGCCGGGATTGAATACCGGGAAAAGAGGATTAAGTTTACTCTCATAGTATTTATTTCCGGTTCTATCATTCTGGCAATAGCGTGTTTTATGGTTTCTCCTTTTCGGAATTTGATTGAGACATCTCTTACGCAGGTCCTCAGTTTCTTTCCGGTTAAACTCCCTCCGGAATTGCTATTATGGCAGCTCATTTTTATCTGGGGAGTCTGGCTTTTTCTTTCTCTTCTTATCGCATTTTTTCTTCCGGGGACGGTGCGCAAGCCCGGATGGTGGTACAGGAGGCCATCAGTTTTCCTGCTTCTGATTCTTTCATTCGGGAGTTTTGTTTTCCTCCACATCTGGCAGCACTACCTGGCCCGCAGCACCTGGTACCAGAAAGGGATGCTGACATCTTACCAGTCTCTGGCCGGGCGATGGGAGTCGTGGCTGACCCATTATCTCTATTCGTATCCCTATGTCCTGGTCTATCCTGTCGCGCTGGCAGCACTGCTTGGATTGATAATGACTATTGTCAAATCCCGGAGATTGTTACGACGATGGATCTGGCTGGCATTTTTTGGATATTTCCTGGTTGGGACCTTCTACGCCCTGGTGGTAAATAAATGGTGGACTCCGAGATATCAATATACATTGGTAGTTCTGGCCCTTGTCCCAGCCGGGTATGGATTGAGCTGGCTCTGGGGATGGAAGAAGATAAAATGGCTCGGCAAGTCGGCTCTCTTTCTCTGTTTATTCGGAAGTCTCATCTTTACCGCCTTTACCATCTACTGGTCACGGGATAGTTTTGCCGATATCAGCCGGAGTTCGCTCTATCTGAAAGATCATTATCTCGACCGGCGGATATTCACCGATGAACTGCAGAAGGTTGGTTTCTGGGCAAAGCGTCCGCTGCGAGGTTATACCCGCCGCTCCAGTTCGACAATGCGGAAGGAGGATATCCTAATTCTGCACGGCTGGCATACCAATCTCCGGACCGAGTATGATTACCTCAGCCGGTTGTATGAGATGGGTGTGCTGAAGAAATTCCCGGTTGATCTGGTTCCGCTGATGGCGGATGATATAGTGGACTGGGCGGGAAAGAGACTGCGCCGCCGCGCCAACGCTCCTGTCGTATGGGAAGAGCGTTTTGAGAAACAGCATATAGAGAGCTGGATCATCGAAATCAAAGAGCGGCGTGATGGAGAGGAAGATTACATCCCGCCGGTGTCCGGGAATCAGGAAATTGGGCCAGCGCTCCCCGGGATCGAGTATGCTGATTACTTTGATATTGGAGTCTGGGAAGTACAACGGAAAGTTAAAAATGGAACGGTGGTGGTATTGGAGATAGCACATGCCCGGGGAGGACCCGCCGGTGCCTTCCGGATGGAGGTCTTCTCAGATACAGATGGCGACGGGATTCCGGACAAGAGGGTGGAACGTTCCCCGCGGTTTGAAAAAGAGAAGGAAGGCGCCTGGAGCCGGTGGGAGTTTATCGCTCCCGGAGGAAAGATATTTGTCGGCAGCAGTTGGGAACTGGGAACCTGGGTTTATCACATCAAACCGCCCGGGCCCGCTGGAGAGTTGGGAGAAGTGATGTATTATTCCCGTGGTGGCCCCCCCAGCCATAAAGCCGATCGGATCGGCAAGGTGAAAATTACCTTCCCCGGCGAAAAGATTGGAGCTGGGAATTCTCCCGAGCTATAGCCGCGGTCACCGTCTGCGCAAAGCCGGGCCGGGGTCATCGACCCCGGCTACAGTATCCAGGCCTACCACGACAAATCGGGATGCAAGCACAAGAACAAAAGAACGGGTTTACTGAAGAAAGCTTATGAAGAGCAACATAGTTATGTCTTGATAAACCAAGTTTCATATTGTTATGAT
>Ga0222702_1000255_pt1 | contig 15207 bp, 14 predicted proteins | sample AntAcemetage1504_FD_181152 | JGI IMG/M metagenome (GOLD analysis project Ga0222702, IMG submission 181152) | Saline water microbial communities from Ace Lake, Antarctica - #1504 | ecosystem: Environmental > Aquatic > Non-marine Saline and Alkaline > Saline | place: Antarctica: Ace Lake...
CAATTGACCAATTACCCAATTGACTAATTAAGATAAGAATAAGATTAATTCTCCGATTCTCCGATTAAGAGAAAGATACAAGATTCACCCCCACCTTAATCCTCCCCCGTCAAGGGGGAGGAGATAATATGGCCCTAATCAACTGTCAGGGAGGGGAATAAAATTGGGAATAACAGAATAGACAGGCGAGACACCTGTCTTATATTATTTCTGACAACAACCATTTCCACACCGGTATTATTTTAATATGTATTCCTTCTGCCACTATACTGTCTTCTTCATCGTAAGTAAATATTGTTCCCTCTTTAATCTTTAACCTTTTACAGGCTTCAGTTAATCCGTCAATTTCTCTTTCCCTGTTCTCTTCTTTTAATTCTAAGGTTACCTGATAGGGAAATAGTTTACCCTGGTTATCTTTTACTATAAAATCGCATTCTCTATTTTCATCAAAGTAAAATATCTCTTCCCTTATTTTCCTTAATCCCAAAAAAACTATATTTTCCAAGACTCTTCCCTGATCAGCAGAGGTTACTTTTTTACAGATACCGGTATCGGCAAGATATATTTTGGCTGGATTTCTTAGTCTTTTATAAGAAGACTCGGAAAATTTTCTTATTTCAAAAATAAGCATGCTTTCCAAAAAGTAATTATAATACGAAAATAAAGTATCTTTGGAAAAAGGAAATTTTTCTTTATATTGTTTATAGAAAGCGGTTAAAGAAAATTTTAAGGAAAAGGATGAAAAGAGTTTCTCGGTAAGAATTTTCAAAAGATGTATATTGGTAATATTAAATCTTTCTACCAAATCCTTGAAAAACATTGCCTCGAGATATTCTTTTAAAACCTTCCTTTTTTCAAAATCTGATTTTAGAAGGGAAACCTCAGGGAAGCCTCCCCATTTTATATATTCAGAAAAATATTTTTTTATCAATGCCTTTTTTGATCCATAAATAATTTTTTTATCCTTTATATTTATACCTTTTAGGCGAAGGTACTCCCGAAAAGAAAAAGGAGTTATTTCTATGCTCCAGGCTCTTCCTCTTAAGGAAGTATGGATCTCCATAGGCATTATTCTCGAGGAGGAACCAGTTACAAATATTTTTATGTTCTCCCGCTCTGTAATTCTCCGACAAAATTTTTCCCAACCTTCAATATTTTGAATCTCATCAAAGAGAAATATTATCTCTTTGCCTATAAGGTGGGACTTTAATTCCAGGAAAGCTTCTTTTAATACCTCAAAATCTCTTGTTTCAAAATCGGTTAGTCTTTCATCTTCAAAATCTATATATAATGCCTGGCTTTTATATTTCTTAAATAGATCATATAAGATATAGGTTTTACCACTTCTCCTTACTCCGTATAGTATTACTACTTTATTTAGTATTTCGGGAAAAGATATTCCTTCTCTTTTTATAATTTTTTTTATCTGTTGGGTAATAAATTCTTCGTTAGATACAATAATTTCTTTTAAGAGTTCTTTACTTATCATATTTTTTATCCTTATTTCATTTTCTAAGCCTATCAGCTTTTTTGCTAACCTTTTTGTTGTCCTTTTTACAAGACTATATTACACCATTTTCGTCCTTCTGACAAGGATGATTTATTTTATATGGGTAGGTATTTTTAATCTTTCATTCTACCAGTAGGACAGGCGTCTCGCCTGTCTATTTGTTTATTGGTAAAAATGCAAGGGAAAACACAAACGCTAAAAATTCAATAGAATTTAATCCTTAATGGAGAATTTTTAGGGTCTTGACCCTGTAAAAATGAAGAATGAAAGATGAAGAAAAAATAGCTTCCTTTACTTCTAATCATTTTGAACCCAGCCTTAATCCTCCCCCGTCAAGGGGGAGGAGATGTATAGCTTATCCTCCTTACTCAAAAAAAAGGGGGTGGAGATAGGAATGACAGAGAAGAAGATAAATTAATTTAATTGTTTTAAATCAAGCTCAATTTGAAGGGCTGTCATAATATCAGTCATAATATCAGGAAAAAGTTCAGTAATTTTTTCACCGAGGTCTTTTTTTTCAATAGTAAAAATTGAATCTGCTTGAAATTTTGTAGGCATAGAAAATCCTTCTGTAACTAAAACTTCCACCGGGTATACTATATCTGTTTTTTTTGTAGTACCCGGGATAACCACAACATCACTACTATAACGGTTTCCCTGATCATTTGAGACAACAAGAAGAGGGCGAATTTTCTTTTTACCGGGACCCCAGAAGACTTCACCGCGTCGAGGGAAACTCATAATTGTTCTTCCTCTTCCTGTTTTCTTATAACTTTTGCCTGCGCTTTACGAAGTTCAGGATAAGACTCTGATTTCTGAAGATAATATTTTTTCAATTGTTCAGCTCTTAATTTATTCAAAGAAATATGAATAACTTTAGAGATGGAACCATGTTTTTCTTTTAGTTCTTGTAGAAACCTATCATCAGGCTCTGATAAATATACAGTATGTCTGGGCATTTAAAAGCACCTCCTTTGTACTACAATACTATCATACATAAAGGTAATCGTCAAAATTCAATTGACCAATTAACCAATTGACCAATTAAGAAAAGGATAAAGATTAGGAAATTAATTCAATTGACCGATTAACCAATTAGGAGAAAGATACAAACAGTATATAGTATCGAGTATCGAGTCAGGAAAGAAAAAGAAATACAAGAAAAAAATAGCGGATAGGGAAAAAACAGTATCGAGTATCGAATGTGTGAATACAGTAACGAGTAATGAGGGATAAGTGATTAGAAAATAAAGGAAAAGAAGGAGTCACCCCCACCTTAATCCTCCCCCCTCAAGGGGGAGGAGATATGAGATGAGATAATTGACCGATTGACCAATTAAGAGAAAGATACAAACAGTATCGAGTATCGAGTTAAGAAAAGAAATATAAGAAAAAATACAAGATGTAAAGACAGTGATGAGTGATAAGTGATAAAGATAAGTTGCAAGGCGCAAGATGTAAAACAGTATCGAGTATATAGTATCGAGTATCGAGTCCAGGAAAAATAAATTAAAGATGGAAAAACAGTTTTTCGTTATTCGTTTTTGGTTTTTGGTTAATAAGATGCAGATATAGTAATGAGTAATGAGTGATAAGAAAAAGAAGCAGAAATAATACAAAAAAATATATATCAAAAACAACTATTTTAGATAATCTTCACTAATAAATATTTTCCCTAAAATCAACCTTTTTCACAAAAATAATTTTTCTCTTAAAATCAAATTTTAATATTATTCTTACACTGCCTAATCTCAAACGATAATGTCCTTCTAATTTGCCAGATAGTTTTTTAAGATCAATTTTCCCCTCGCCTTTTATAAATATTTTTATTGCTACTTCAAATTTATCTATAAGTTTATTTTTTGATATAAATTTCCATGCACCCTTTTTATACTTTACTTCCCAATTCATAACTTCAATTTCCTAGAAACAGCAATGTCCATCTCATCGTTCTTAATTAGATCTTTTCCGTATAAATTTTCGATTTCTTTCTGTTCTTCCCTTGATACATATGGTAATATTTCTAATTTCATTCTTATTAAAAATTCTCCTAAAGCACTCTCTATTTCATTTTTCACTATATTTCTAATTTTTTCTTCTGAAATTGCATTTGTCATAATTTAATTTGCCTCCTTTGGAAAGTATTATAAAATATATTAATATTATTCCATTTTAAATTATAATCAGCTCTGATATTATGGTTATTCCCTAAAAAGCTTAATAATATTTAAAAGCAGAGTATATACGGCAATGTATTGTAAATGATTTTATAGTAATTTTTGATTTGTTGGTTATGATTGGGTTGAAATAATATTATTTAAATTTAATCATATTTTTACAAATTTTCCCAACTCTTTCATTTCTTTTATTTGTTTATTATACCAAATTAGTTAAATAATTAGCAAGTAAATCCTGACTCGTGTTGGAAGGTGACAGGGGGTGGTCCTTTGTCACCTTTTCATACTCGCCTGGGCCTCTTCCAACATTTTCAACTTTTTTACCCTTCTTAAATTAATTTCAAGCTCTGAAGTAATAGGTTCAAGTAGTTTGAAAGTCTTTTCTTTTTTGACCAATATTTCCCGGGGAAGAATTTTCCTATTTTCTGCGATTTTCAAGAATTGCCCTTGAAATTCGGACATACATTTTGCAGGTTTTGCTAAATCGTAGCTTAATATAAAACCGGAATGCTGATCTACCCATAAAGTTATATAAGAATAATAAGGTCTTTCTTCTTTATCTTCTCTTAGTGCTTCTGGATAGTAAAAGAAATCAACCTCCCAAACACCCTGGCGATAAGGGATTCTTCTCTTTATTTTTTCCAACCGGACCTCATCGACAGGTTCTACAATAATTTCTGCTTTTTGCAAGGGCAATGGCTCCATCCACATATCTCTCCAGGATAAACCTGTTTTATCCTTTTTGGAGACTCGAACTAAATAACGATTTTCTGTAGGGGGAGTGAGCATTCCTGGATCATCTTTAAAATGGAGTGCTACATCAATTGCCTGCCACAGATATAAGGTTAGATATCTTGCCTCTTCACCGGTTAAGTACCAGGGATGGAAGCCAGGCCGATAACTTCTGAATAAGGGCCATGAATCAGATCCGCTAAATTTTAAATCAAATTTTTTTGTTAATTGAATATCTTCTTTCTGTAAAATTTTTCTATCTTCAAATGAAGCCATAAGTAATTTTTGAAGACTTAGTATATCCTCAAGAGACGGATAATTTTTTCCCGATTGAAGTGTTAAATATCCATTTAAACCCTCGCTGCCTTGATATACAGCTAAGGCAAAATGTTCACCTGCTCCTCCCATTACACAACAATAACCAATCTCCCCGGTTACCGGGTTTTGCACTCCAAATAGATCAGTATCCCACATCCAGTCCCAACACTTTATTTTCTTAAATTCGATTGCGGCTTCATATAAGTCTTTCCATTCTTGAATAGACGGTGGTTTATCTTTCATTTTAACACTTCCTTATTATGTTTTTTCTATATTATAAGGAGGGAAAGGGGAATAGGCAACTTTTAAATTAAAAAAGTTAAAATAGACAGGCGAGACGCCTGTCCTACGGATGGGACACGGGTTTAATTATTGAGTTTATTTTTTGTAGGATGATGGATTTTACGAGATGGACTTTTTGCCGGGCCTCTTTTTTGGTTGGGGCGTGAAAAGACAGATATAGTTTTATCTTGGGCTCGGTTCCGGAGGGACGCAGGCAATACCAGGAGTCATCGGAAAATATTATTTTTAAGACATTCGAGCGGGGTAAGGTAAGCAGGCTAGTTTTTTTAGACTTTAAATCATAACTTTCACCCAGTAGAATATCCTCGATTCGAACCATCTTCATACCTTCCACTTCGGGAAGCTTTTTTCGGAAGACTTCCATAATTTCAGCTATCTTCTTCTCCCCTTCTGCACCTTCCAGATAGATAGACTGCTGGACCTCTTCGTAATAGCCATATTTTTTATAGAGGTCTTCTAACACCTGGAGCAGGTTGAGCCCCTTATTAAGATAATAGGCAGCCATCTCGGCAATTAACATAGCGGAAATCACGGCATCTTTGTCGCGCACAAAATCTCCGGTTAGATAACCGATGCTTTCTTCATAAGCAAAGAGGAATGATTTGCCTTCTTTTTCCTGTACGTTTTTTTCCATATTACAGATAAATTTAAAACCGGTGAGGGTTTCATAGGTGTCCACGTCGAAGCTATTGGCAATTGCTCGGGACATATCGCTGGTAACAATTGTTTTTACAATAAATCCGTTTGAGGGGAGCTGGTTTAATTCTTTTTTACTGCTTAGGATGTAATGGAGGAGTAGGACGCCTACCTGGTTGCCGTTTAGGACGGTGTAAGAATTACTGGATTCCCGCTTTCGCGGGAATGACATAGGAGAAGGCGAGGATGACAAAGAAGAATGCTCCTCGCCATGACTAGAAAGGTTTTTTACTGCCATGCCGATGCGGTCAGAGTCCGGGTCGGTGGCGATTAAAATTTCAGCACCTACCTTTTTGCCTAATTTGATAGCCAGCTCAAAGGCAGCAGGATATTCGGGATTAGGTGATTTCACAGTAGAAAAATCCGGGTCTGGCAGGGCTTGCTCTTTTACTATAAATACATTGGTAAATCCTCGTTCCTTTAGGATCCGCCTTATAGGAATATTGCCCGCTCCATGAAGCGGAGTATAGACTATCTTGATGTTTTTGTCTATCTCCATACGGTCTTTATCTCTGATGGCCAGTTCTTTTACTTTACGCAGGTAAACTTCATCTACTTCTGAACCAATTATATTAAACAAGCCTTTTTGTACTGCAGTGGGATGGTCAAGTTTTTTAATCAAAGAATAATCTTTTATCCGGTTGATGTGGGCGATTACTTTATCAGCAATCTCCGGAATTATTTGCCCGCCATCGGGTCCGTAAACTTTATAGCCATTGTATTCGGGGGGATTATGGCTGGCAGTAACCACTATGCCGGCTACGGCGTGAAGGTGGCCCACAGCAAAGGATAGCTCCGGGGTAGGACGAACATCTTCAAAGAGATAGGTTCTGATATTGCTGGCATTAAGAACCAGGGCGATGGTCTCGGAAAATTCGCGTGATTTGTGGCGGCAATCGTGAGCAATAACCACACCACGGTCGAGATATTCCCGGGGATGATGCTGCTTTTTTGATTCTTCGATAAGATAATCAGCCAGTCCCTGAGTTGCCCGGGAAACTGTATATATATTCATCCGGTTGGTGCCCATAGCAATTTTACCGCGCAGGCCCCCGGTGCCGAATTGCAGGTCTTTGTAAAAGCGGTCTTTTATTTCTTCTTCATTGCCCTCAAGGGCACGCAGCTCTTCTTTAGCTTCGTTGCTAAAATATTCATTTTCTAACCAGAAATTATATTTTTTTAAGTAATTCAATTTTAAATATTCCTTTCTAAAATACAAGTTATTGTTTTAATTTTTTAAATAGAGATTGCTTCGCCTACTTTCAGTAAGTCTGTAATTGTATGTTGTAGGGGCACAATGAATTGTGCCCTTCCTGTCTTATTGTCTTTTGTTTATTTTGGGCACGATGCAACTTGCTCCTACATTTCTAATGTCATTCCCGTGAAAACGGGAATCTATTCTTTTGTAGGGGTCGAATTTATTCGACCCGTCTTTATAGCGGGTTTGATAAATCAAACCCCTACATTTTAAGAATGACAGGCGAGACGCCTGTCCTACGTGTAAGATGGGTTTGATGAATCAGACAGCTATTAGCTAATTCTTAATCTATCATTAGTAAAAGTAGCCAGGCGGGGATTAGCCATAATATTTTATCATCATGTTCCATCTTCTGCAACAAATCTTTACTAACTACTATCCCTTCTCTAACTTCATACTTTGTCATAAATTTAATTATCCCTTTTAAGTCTCTTGGTAAAATAGTATTACGATATTTAACCTCAATAGGCAAAAGAGATTTGCTGCCGTCTGTTCCTGTATCTAAATCAAGCACAAAGTCAACCTCTTCCTTTTCTCTCCAATAAAAAACCTTATCTTTTAAGAAACACCTGCCAATTAAGCTCTCTACTTTTTGACCATCTACTCTATTCTCGTTATTCCCTCCTCCAAAGACAGTAATTAAGCCGCTATCGATAAGATGAACCTTCTGATTACTGCGAACCTGCTTTTCTACCGAAGGGGAATACTTTTTTATCCCGAAAACTAAAAATGATTCGATAAGATAATTTAAATACTTTAGGGTATATTCTCTGCTTAGACAGAGAGAATTAGCTATATTGGTAATGTTCATAATATCAGAAGAGTGACCGGATAGATAGAGAAAAAATTTTTCCAGAACCTGCGGTTTTTTTATTTCGTAAAGGTCTACCAGGTCTCGATAAATCACCTTTTCAATAACATCCTCTCGGAGAAGCCTCTGCCACAGAATAGGATTTTCTACCTCCAAAAGATGAGGAAATCCTCCCCGATTAAGGTATTCGGCAAAAAGGATTTTAATTTTATCTTGATAGGGAATCAGCTGGTCGATTGGTAATGGGCTGTAGGTGTTGTCCGAAAAAAGACCTTTTACCTCTTTTGGTAAATTATTAGAAAGGGTGAAATTTTTCTGCAAATTAAGAATAATTTTATCCAATTTTTTATCTTTTAACTGGCAGGATAAAAACTCATAAAAACTAAAGGGCAATATAAGCTCTTCTATTGTTCTGCCCATTAAAGATTCAGATCCTCTCTTGATAGGAGAAGCTGAGGAACCTGACAATATAAATTTAAAAGGATACTTTTTGTCGAAATATTTTTTTATTTCAAACTGCCACCCCTTCCAGAAGTGAACCTCATCTAAAAAAAGATAAATCTTCTCATTGTCCTTTAATTCTTTTATAGTTCTTCCCCCTAATTGTTCATAAACATCTAATATATCAGAAAGGTTCATCTGTGAATCTGGAGAAGGTTTGGTGAGCACTCTTAATTCAGGGTCATCACAGGAAAGGTAGATTATATTTTGAGCTGGTACTTTTCTTTTAGTAATTAATTCATCAATAATCTGATAAAGAAGGGTGGTCTTTCCTGTCCTTCGCGACCCCTTAATAAGGATAGCCCGATCCAATTTAAAATACTCGAGGAGCTTTTTTAATACCGGCCTTCGGTAAGTTAGCTTGAGGGAGTCTGGAACTCTATGGTCTATCCACCAGGGGTTATGGAAATATAAAAGTTTTTTCAGTTTTTCTTTGCCTTCTATATTTTTTATCATTTTATTTTCCTTTACTGTCTCACTGTTGCATTGCTAACTATAGTTTACAATATATTGGATTTTATGTCAACTCTGGTTTGCAATTGAAATTGCCGCTCGCACGTTCGGCAAGCGCGAAAGGACTAAGATGGATTCCCATTTTCATGGGAGTGACAAAGAAAAAAGCGGGAATGACATAGAAAGAAAGGAAATTATAAGCGGGACAACCCCCCTTCCTCCGTCATTCCCGCGAAAGAGGGAATCTATCCCTGACAGGCGTCCCGCCTGTCTACTTCAACATTTCACTCAATAACAAAACTTTTATTTCTGATATTTTTTTCAAAGTTTTATCATTGGTGATAAATATATCCGCTTGGGTTTCCAAAGAAGTGGCCACCTGAATAGCATCGGGAGTATTGATATTATAATTAGCTCTTAAGCTTGAGGCAATATCGGCGATGTTTTCGTTGAGCGTTTTCACCTGTAAATTCGGAAAGGTTTCAAACAATAATTTGTATCTTTCGGTAAGAAGCAAATTATTCTCTTTCTTAGGTTTAACCAAAATTTCTAATAAAGTTAGGATAGAGGTAATACCATTAAAATTTCCTTTTTCCAAATTTTCAAAAATAGAAAAAGTCAGAGGGGAATATACCCGATTCTCTTCAAAGTGATAGATAAAAACCATGGTATCCAGACCTATAATTTTCCCTTTCAAACTTAACTCTTCCATGTTTCCCTTTCCTTTCGTACATATTCAGTTGCATCGATGCCTTGCCAAATTTCTTTTCCTAAACCTAAAGAATACTTAGCATAATTTTTGGGTTGGGGGTAAATAATTATTTTTTCATTATTAGCCTTTATAATTAATCTGTCTCCGGACTTAAGATTTATTTTTTTTCTTACCTCCCGAGGGATAACAATTTGATATTTACTGCTAACTTTTACCATATTCTTCATTTTTATACCTTCTTTTACTTATATTATTATCGCTTACATTATAATAAAAAGTAAAACATTTGTCAATAATTATTACTTTTAATCATATAGTAAAACACGGGTTCGATAAATCGAACCCCTACCTCATTCCCCCACCTTAATCCCCCTTATCAAGGGGGGAGGAAAAAAAAGATAGACTCCCACGTGAGCGGGAATGACAGAAGGAGAAATGGGAATGAGAGAAGAGATAAGACGGGTCGGATAAATCCGACCCCTACATCTCAGAAATAGACAGGCTTGTCCTATGAGAAAATCAATGACAATTTTTATTATTGATTCAATATTATTTTTTGGGGATTACTTGTAACCAGGTTGATGGCTGGCTGGTGGCCGATGATTTTGGAGGCTTCTTTTAGTGCTTGAGAAAAAAAGGAACCCCTTCCCTCTTCAGAGTCAGAGTGGGCATCAGATGCAATGCTGTAAACCAATTCTTCAGATAAGAATTTTTGGGCAATTTTTTTTGCTATAGGACCAAAAAAGCCGCACAGACTTGCGGCGGTAATTTGGGCTAAGGCGCCTTTTTGAATAAGTTGGGAGAGTAGAGAAGGTTTTTGTTGAAATTTTAAATTTCTTTCTACATGAGAAATAATAGGAGTTATTCCCATTATTTGTATTTGAAAAAGGATTTCCTCTATGTGGAGCGGAATTTGGGTATGAGGAAATTCCAAAAGAATATAGTTTGATTTGTTTAGAGTTAGTATTTCTTTCTTTTTTATTGCTTCGATTACGTCTGCGCTTAAATGAACTTCACTTCCGGGTAGAATTTTAAGGGGAATATTATTTTCTTTTATTTTTTGATTTAGAATTTTTACTTTTTCTTCTATATCTTTGGGTTTATTATGGTAAACACCATTAAAGGTGTGAGGAGTAGCTATGATGGTATTGATGCCATTTGCGACTGCTTGTCGACACATGTTTAGGGAGACAGACCAGGAGAAGGGGCCGTCGTCTATGTGGGGGAGGATGTGGCAATGGATGTCAATCATTTTTTTTACTCCAGTCAATTTGGTCAACCGGTCTACCGGTCTACCGGTCTACCAGTCTACCAGTCAACCGGTCTTCCGGTCAGGAAAAATACAAAACCTAGTCAACCGGTTACCCAGTTGGCCAGTCGGCCAGTCAAGAAAAATGCAAAAAACACGGGTTACAAGGTGCGAGTTAAGAAACAAAATACAAAATCAGTCTGCCGGTCGAAGATAAATACAAGATTGGTCTGTCGGCCTATCAGTCACCCGGTCAGCCAATCAAGATTAAAATATAAACAAAATTTAAAACAATCTACTTATCAGATTTTAGATAAGTCATTAAACCATTAATTTGTTGGGCAATTTTCTTTGCTTCTTGATAAAGCTGGTTAAATTCAATTTGAGAAATATACTTTAAATCTAAAGCAATATATAAATCATTTTGAACTTCTGCTGTTGATGCACGTGCAATAGATAAAAAATTTGATAGTTCTTTGTCTGATCTTCTATCAAATCCTTCCGCAATATTTGATGTAATAGAAACAACAGCCCGTCTTATTTGTGATGTTAACCCATACAGTTCTTCTTTCGGAAATTTTTTAGTTAAAATATATATTTTATTAGTAAATTTTCTTGATTCTTGCCAGATTGTTAGATCTTCAAATGATTTTACTGTGGTCACAGGGAGTTCCTTTCGATTTATTTTTTCCTCTTTTTCTTTTTTGTTTCGTCGCCGTAGTAATAGTAGTAGTTATAGGGATAGTAGTGGCCTTCTTTTTCCATATCTATTTTGTTTAAGACCACTCCAAGTATATTTGCATTTACTTTTTCCAGGAGTTGTTTTGCTTGTTTGGCAGTTTCACGGGTAACCTCTCCAAAATTCAATACCATAATTACACCATCTACTTCGTTGGCCAATACCAGGGCATCGGTAACTACAACAACCGGTGGGGAATCTATTAAAATGGTATCAAATTCATTTTTCAGTTCTTTCAGTAATTCTTTCATTTTATTAGAGCCAAGCAGTTCGGATGGATTTGGGGGAATGGGACCACTGGGTATAAAATATAAATTAGAATCAATATTGGTTAAATTTTTTAAGACATCTTTTAGCTTTTTATCCCCAATTAATATATTAGTAAGTCCTATTTTAGCATCCTGTCCAAAGATTTTATGAAGAGTTGGTTTACGCAAATCAGCATCTATTACAACTACTTTTTCTTTATTTTGAGCAATTGTTAAGGCTAAATTAATAGAAATTGATGATTTTCCTACTTCCGGGATAGGACCGGTAACTAATATTGTTTTCAATGGTTTATCCATACTGGAAAACTTTATATTAGTTCGTAGAGTTCGTATAGCTTCACTGATTGGAGATTTTAGTTCGTTTTGGACAATAAAGACATTTTCAAAGTCTGTTTTTTTAAATTGTTTTAGTTTTAGAGCCACTTCAGTCACCCGCTTTCATATAATTGGTTTTTAGTTTATAGATAATATAAGAACAATGAGTCTACCAGTTTGCCGGTCTTCCAGTCTGCCGGTCAGCCGGTCTATTTTAGTCTACCAGTCGGCCGGTCACCCGGTCTGCCAGTCCAAGAAAATACTAAGAAAAATATAAATACAGTCTACCAGTCAAGAATAAATTCAAGATTAGTCGGCCGGTCGGCCGGTCAAAAAAAATGCAAAAAATACGAGATATAAAATACTAGCGTATAGTTATAGCGTATAGTTATAGTGCCGGTTATAAATGCGAGTAAAATACTATAAGATCCGTTTTTCACTGAGATTGCTTCGCCTACTTTCAATAGGTTCGCAATGACAACTTCCGATAGATTCCCATTTTCATGGGAATGACAGATACAGAGCGGGTCGGATGAATCCGACCCCTACAATAGACAGGGGAGATGCCTATCCTGCTGATAAATATAAAACACCCCCACCTTAATCCTCCCCCCTCAAGGGGGAGGAGAATGCAGGCACCTTAAATCCTCTCTAGCTTCAAGTGGAGGAGAATACAGGGTACCTTAAATCCTCTCTCGCTTCAAGGGGAGGAGAATACGTCGGGACTGTCCTGCAATATACGATATACGATATACTATTTTAATATACTTTTTTTCTTTTGTTTTTGGAAGAAATTTTAGGAATTAGTCCGAGGACCGGTAAGCCTAAAGTCCGTTCGATATCTTCTTCGGTTTTTATGGTATTGTCCATGTATTCCATAAAAAATATTAACATTACTCCCAACATTAAGCCAAGGATTCCACCGATGGCCAGGTTTAATTTTTTATTTGGCTTAATAGGGCTTTTCGGGATGCGGGCTTCATCTATTATCCTGATATCTCCTAATTCCATGGCTTCATTGATTCGAGCTTCCTGGTATTTTTCCAATAATATAATATAAGTATTTTCCGATACCTTTACAGCCCTTTCCAGGCGGGCTAGATTCAATTCTTTATTTGGTAATTTTTCCAGACGATCTTCATATTCTTTTACTGAAGATGCGAGGGATTCCTTTTTGGTTTCCAGAGATATCACTGTTGTTTCCAAGGTCACGACTTGAGCAAGTAGTGTCTGATAAATAGGATTTCGAGTTGATACTTTAGAACCTACAATTTCTGCTACTTTTTCACTTATTTTATTTTTAGTCTCTCTGATTTTAATCTCCACTTCAGATATCTTAGGGCTTCCTTTGGCATATTTTTCGAGCAGGGTGGGAAGCTGGATCTCTAAAGCAGTTAATTGACTTTGGAGTTCCCTAACTGCAGGATTGGTAGTAATGGTTTCCGAAGAGATATAAGTTTCTGCTTGTTTTTCCAGCTGCCGGTGAACTTCAGTTAATCTTGCTTTGTTTTCTACAATTTGATTGTTGACTTCTATTCCCTGGGATTGGAAATTGGCTAATTGTTCAATATTTATTTTGGTTTCTTCATCCAGGTATAAGATGTTTTCCTGTTGTTTGTACTGTAGTTTTTCTTCTTCAACTTTTTTTAGTTCGCTTTCCTTTTCTACGAGCTGTTCTTCGATGAATTTTTTTGCTTCACTTGCCCGGGAGCGGTTGGTGGAACGAGATTCCTCTACAAAGACACTTGCTGTTTTGTTTGCAATAATAGATGCCAATTTAGGATTTATATTTTCGGAATTAATTTCAATGATATTAGTATTTTTTAAGGTATTAACTGTTAATGATTTCCTTACTTGCGAGATTATAACTTCTTCTTCTAAAATTGTTTCTTCTTCGCTATGGTCATGATTATTGCTTACACCTAATAATATGGAAGCAGCAAAATTTTTCAGGTGCAATATATCCAATATATTGATTAACCATCTGAAGGTTTCAATTTTTCTCGAGAAATTTTGTGCCTGGGCTTCTTCAAAAATATCGGGAGGTAATTCTTTGGCTACTCCTTTAGCTATGCTGTAACTTTTTAGAATTTCAATCTGGGTTTCGATTTCATCTGCCTGACCGAAGAGCATATTTCCTTCCGCGCCGCTAAAGATTGCCTGAGGATTTTTATTTTCAGACAATAATACGGTAGTTGTTGCCTTGTAGACAGGCGACATAAAGAAGTTTGCAATTATAACAGCTATTATGGCAATTATGGTTACTGTAAATATGGTCCATTTTCTTTTACGTAAGACTCGTATGTAGTCTTGTAGTGATATTTCTTCTTCGAACTCTTCTTTCAAAAAAAATCAACTCCTTTGATTTACGGTTATCAGTTTAGTGGGGTCAGGTCTCAACATTTGACATAAGTTAATTTCAGGCTGTTCAGCTTAGAAGCTTATGTCAAATGTTGAGACCTGACCCCACTAAACCCCACTAAACCTTACTATTTCAAGACATTATAGACGCCGAGGCCAGTAGTGACTACATCAAGAATGGTGCTTATATCGAATTCGGATAAAGGTCTTATAGGCATGTATACTATATCTCTTGGTTGTAAGACAATATTCTGGTCTAATTCCCCATCTTTTAATATTTTTATAAGATTTATTTCAATAACCTGTTCATATTTTTCTCTTATTATCTTAACATCATTCAAAGTAATAGTCTGCATTTTTAAGCCTTCTTCATCCCGCGGAAAACGGCGAATGACTACACAAGATTTTAGGCGTGCATTAGCAGTATAACCACCTGCGAGAGTAATTGCTTTTACTACTGTACATTCATCTTTTATCGGATAGAGTCCCGGACTATTTACCTGTCCTAAAACATATATATTATTTTCTAAAGACAGGGGAACAAACAGGGAGTCTCCTGATTCCAGAGTATAGTTTTGGCTAAGATCGTTCTGTAGAAAAAGCTTTTCCAGGTCTACGGGAATGGTATTATTATCCATTTTGGTTATAATTGCATCTTTGAGATTAGCTTTTTCGGTTACACCGCGACAGGCAGAGATTGCTTTCAGTATGTCAACCTTACCTTCTAAAGAATATAATCCCGGGGAATTGACTTCTCCGGCAATAGATATATTGGTAATGGCAAAAGCCTTAGGTATGTAAAG
>Ga0222702_1000257_pt1 | contig 15171 bp, 16 predicted proteins | sample AntAcemetage1504_FD_181152 | JGI IMG/M metagenome (GOLD analysis project Ga0222702, IMG submission 181152) | Saline water microbial communities from Ace Lake, Antarctica - #1504 | ecosystem: Environmental > Aquatic > Non-marine Saline and Alkaline > Saline | place: Antarctica: Ace Lake...
TTACCAAGGGAGACCTGTTCAGGGTCTTGATTTCTTCGACCGGGGTGGGAAAGAGAGGGATTCAGTTTGCCTTTCAGGTTGAAGACCTTCCCGGAACAATTAAGGACGTTGCCGATATTATTCGACATTACGGGGGCCGCATGCTGAGCATCCTGAGTTCCTATGAGAATGTTCCCAAAGGGTACAGGAACGTTTTCATCAGGATGTACGGTGTTGAGCGCGACAAACTCCCGCAACTGGAAGATGATATCCGAAAAAAGGCCACCCTGCTTTACGTGGTGGATCACCGCGAAAACAAGCGAGAGATTTTTTAGAGAAACACGGGCAAAGACTTAAGCGCTTCTCCGGACACCGGCCTTCAAAAGCTCCTGTCTCTAACTACGGCAGGGGCTTTTCCCTTGATGCAAAGGCCATATTGCCGTTTTCTGTCTCCATGGAGGATTTTCTGATGGCTAAGAAAGCAACCTATGAGGAATTGGAACAAAGGGTTAAGGAGTTAGAAAACGAAGTCTGCGAGCACAAACAGACAAAGGAGGCGCTGAGGGAGAGTGAAGAGCAATTCGGTGCCGTTGCAGGGTTTACCTATGACTGGGAGTACTGGGTTGGACCGGATGGGCACCATAGATCAACTGAGGACGGCATTGCATGATGCTATTGCAAGAGAATAATCAAGTGTCTATAAATAAAGAAATGACTATTGACTGCGAATAAAAAAGCTTGTATATGATTGTGAAATTTGGCACATGATGATATATTCCTATTCCCTGTTGTCCGGCCCCTGGCCGTTGCACTGCTTGAAATGACCAAAATTACAGGTAAAACAAACTTTAATCCAGGCACATTAGATCTATTGCCGCATTAACGCTTAGGGAGGAGAAATGTTCTTAAAATCGAAGGGGTTTCAGCTCTGTCTGGCATTCGCGATCGGTGCTATTGTCATGTTATTACCAAGACCGGAAGGAACCAAATTCAAGATAACCGGTGATATAGATCAGAAATTCCTTCAGCAAATCAGCCAGAACTTCACCCTGATCCCTGATGAACAAGGGAAAGATAAGGGGTATATTGTTGAAGCAAAAAATCCGGGCACCAAGGAGTCTACTGCGGCCTTTTTGGAAGAAACGGCCAGAAGTCTTAACATACCGGGAATTGAGGTTAACTATATCAACGGCCTCTCGCCCAAGGCCATGAGGTTCTTAGCCGTATTGGCGGTGCTTGTCTTTCTCTTTGTCGTTGAACCAATCCCCCTTGAGATTACGGCCATCTGCATCGGTGTCTTTTTGGTCTTGATGGGCATAACAGATGTGAAAGGGGCCTGGGCGCCCTATATGCATCCGGTGGTTATCTTTATCATGTGCTGTCTGATCTTTGCTATTTCTCTCGATAAGGCAGGGCTGACCAAGAGATTAGGGTATTTCATTGTCAAGAAGGCCGGCAACAGCGTGGTCAAGTTTACCTTTATTATCTCCATGGGGCTCGGTATCTCGTCCTCCTTTATGCATGATGCAGCCGCATGCGCCATAGGTATCATTACCATGCTCCCACTAATGAGGGCCGTCGGTATAGAGCCGCATACAAATACGGCAAAATTCATGATGCTGTCCCTCCCCTTTGCCTGCTCCTGTGGGGGCATGGGGACTCTCATAGGCGGTGGCCGGTGTATGGTCTCGGCAGCCTTCCTTCACGAATTCACGGGCATAGAAATCAGTTTTTTTGAATGGATAAAGTACGCCATGCCGGCCGCAATTCTCACTGTGCCTGTTGCTGTGCTAATCGTCTATTTTGTGTTCAGGCCTGACCCCAAGTTTAAGCTCCCTGATTTTGACGAAGATCTTGGCCCCTGGACCTCAATGGAAAAAAAGACCCTCATTATTATAGGCCTGGCATTTATTGCCTGGTTGACAAAGGGATTGCACGGTATGCACTATTCTGTGACAGGGATGTCAGCGGTAGCGGCCCTGGTCCTGTTCGGAATCCTTGAATGGGATGATATCCACAAAAATCTTGAATGGGGAACGGCCCTGTTCATATTCGGAGGTGGTATCTCATTGGGCCTTGCCATGGGCTACTCTGGCGCTGCTACTTATTTCGCAAATCTCTTCTTCCCCCTGGTCCAGGGGGGAGGCTGGTTGCTCCTCTTTGTGGGCGTAGGCGTTTTCGGGGCCCTTGTGACAAATGCCATGGCCAATGTGGCTGCCGCGGCCCTTATATTGCCGATAGTGATCCCGATGGCCCAGTTGGAAGGGGTTGATCCCAGGGTAATCGCGCTTTGCCTCGGAACCGCCACCTCTTTTGCCATGCTTCTCGTCATCGGTTGCCCGCCCAATGCTATTGCCTATAGCTACCGGTATTTCAAGGCATCCGATCTCACAAAAGTCGGTCTTGTGGCCACGCCGATTCTTTTAGGAATTCTGATCTTGGTTGCGGTAGTATGGTGGAAGATATTAGGATTGGTGTAACATAGTTCTTGGATTAGAGGACGCTGGGATATATGGAAAGAGTACGCCTCCTTCTCGTTGATGATGAAGATGACTTCCGGCGGACAGTTGCCAAACGGCTGATGAAACGGGGTATAGACACGAAACAGGCGGCAAGCGGGGAGGAGTGTTTAGAGATCCTTAAAAAAAATCGTGTGGATGTGGTTGTCTTAGATGTAAAAATGCCTGGCATGGACGGTATCGAGACCCTTCATCATATCAAAAAAAAGCATCCCAAGACCGAAGTTATCATGCTGACCGGTCATGCAACCACCCAGGACGGGGTGGACGGGATTAAGACAGGGGCGTTTGATTATCTGAGCAAGCCGATAGAGTTAGAACACCTATTGGGCAAAATCAGACAGGCCCATGAAAAGCTCGTCAGGGAGGAGGAAAAACAGAAAGAGGCAGACTTCAGGTCCAAAATGGAGCAGCAGATGATAGCCACCGAAAGATTGGCCTCTTTGGGGACCCTGGCCGCAGGGGTAGCCCATGAAATCAATAATCCCTTAGCAATTATCAGGGAATCCGCAGGTTGGATGAAGTCTATCCTCGACAAAGAAAAACTTGCCGACATACCACGCAAGGCCGATTTTGAAATGGCCTTGGGCAAGATAGAAAAGGGGGTGGAAAGGGCCAAGCGGATTACCCTTCAACTCTTAGGATCTGTCAAACAAACCGATTCTACCCTTTCTGAGGTCGATTTGAAGGAACTGGTGGGTGAAACAGTGGAGCTGCTCCACAAAGAGGCTGCAAACAGGGATGTTGAGATTATTCAGGTGATTGATCCTGCTATTAGCGCCATATGGACCGATCCCTACAAATTGAGGCAGGTCCTGATTAATATCATAACCAATGCCATTCATGCAACCGGGCCCGGGGGCAAGATCACGGCAACGCTCGAACCGGTTGATGATAGGGTGGCACTCACAATACAAGACACTGGCCGGGGTATCCCCAAGGAACACCTGAAAAAGATCTTTGAGCCGTTCTTCAGCACAAAGCCCCCTGGTGAAGGAACAGGTCTTGGACTTTTTGTTACCCGCAGTATTATCGAGAAATTAGGTGGAGAAATTGACGTGGAGAGCCAGTTAGGCCAGGGAACGAGCTTTTGTATAAGACTCCCGAGATATCCTGATGCGGAGGGTGAATAGGACAAGAGTTGAGGGACAATTTAGGGTGGCGGATCGCAAAAAACGTTTCTTTAAAACAGGGAGTTTACGATCAGACACTGAATAGAAATAGAGGAGGAGGAATAAGCCATGGTCAGAATACCTACAAGAGTGCTTTTAGTCGATGACGAAAAAGACTTCGTGGAGATGCTTTCTTTGAGGTTGCAGGAAGCAGGAGAAAAAGTTTCCGCTGCATATAGTGGAAAAGAATGTCTCGATACTTTAGAAAAAACCAACATCGATGTAGTTATCCTGGATATCAAGATGCCCGGCATGGATGGCATGGAAACATTGGGAGAGATAAGAAAGCGGTTCCCATTGGTCGAGGTCATCATGCTTACGGGACACGGCAGCACCGAAACCGCTGTTGAGGGCATGAAATTGGGTGCCTTTGATTATCTTATGAAGCCGGCGGAGTTCGACGATCTGACCGCCAAATTACAGGGCGCGAGGAAGAGAAAAGACGAACAGGAAGAGAGAATCAGACAGGCTGAAGCCAAGCTCCTTATAAGAAAAAGCGGCGGCGCTTTCTGAAATAGGTCTAAACCGGATAAACCGGAAAAGTGCCTATTTATCCCGTTTGTAGCGGGGAAGTGAGTCCCGCCTCGGGATTTCCACTACGTTACAACAAGTATCCAGTATCGAGTATCCAGTATCGAGTATTGAAGGCTCAAGGCGTAAGGAAAACAACCCGCAACCCGCGCAACCCGTAACTCGCAACTCGCAACCCGTATACCCCTCATCTATCCCACCCTTTACAATCTGTAAAAAAAACCGACAAATCCCCTTCAATAACTCCCTTTGTTAACCTCTGCTGCATTCTAATACTTTATGTCAAATTAAGTAGTTATATATTATTATTCGTTTTCATATATCTGGCACGTTGGTTGCAGTATGTTACAATATGTTGTATTGATAGGTGCGAGCAAAATTCAAATTTCCTTGGCCCATATCCTGGCTGAGAGGAGGTGTTACAATGTTAGTAAAAAATTGGATGAGCAAGACGGTTATTACCACCGACGTGAACGATTCAATGAATAAAGTCATGGATCTCATGAAAGAGTATGATATCGGCATGGTGCCGGTGATGAAAAAGGGAAAGTTGGTGGGGATCGTCACGGACAGGGATCTGAAAAGATCCTCTGCCTCAGACGCCACTACCCTTGAGATACATGAGCTTCTTTTTCTAATCTCGAAGATCAAGGTCAAAGACATTATGACCAAAGATCCGATTACAGTGCCCTTTGCTTTCACCGTGGAGGAGGCCGCAGAGGTCCTTATGAAGAACAGGATCTCCGGTGCGCCCGTGGTAGGTCAGGACGGTAAGGTTGTCGGAACTATTACCAAGGGAGACATGTTCAGGGTCTTGATTTCTCTGACCGGGGTAGGAAAGAGAGGGATTCAGTTTGCCTTTCAGGTCGAAGACCTTCCCGGAACGATTAAGGATGTTGCCGATATTATCCGACATTACGGGGGCCGCATGGTGAGCATCCTGAGCACCTATGAGCATGTGCCCAAAGGCTACAGAAAGGTCTTCATCAGGATGCTCGGCGTTGAGCGCGACAAACTCCCGCAACTCGAGGATGATATCCGTAAAAACGCCACCCTGCTCTACGTAGTGGACCATCGTGAAAACAGGCGGGAGATTTTTTAAGGAAACATTGACAAAGATTTGAGTGCTTCTCCGGACACCGGCCTTCTAAAGCCCTTGCCTCTACCTGAGGCAGGGGCTTTTGCCTTGACGTAAAGGCTCATACACGTTAGCGTACATCGGGATTCATATGAGCTTCTTGGTTTGACGGCTATGGAGGGGTTTCCGATGTCCAAAAAACTAACCTATGAAGAATTGGAACAAAAGGTCAAGACGTTAAAAATGGAAGTCGTTGAGCTCAGACGTATGGAGAAATCTCAGCGGAAAATTGAAGAGCGTATCATTCAGAGAAGCTCGGTACCAACCTTTGTAATTGACAACGAGCACAACATCACCCATTGGAACAGGGCTTGCGAGAATTTGACAGGTATTTCTGCTAATGAAATTGTCGGAACCCGGAACCAATGGATGGCTTTTTATCCTGCAAAGAGACTGTCTATGGCCGACCTGATAGTTGAGAATGCGTCAGGGAAGGAAATGGCTGTACATTACGCGGACAAGTGTCGTGAATCTGCTGTTATTGATGGGGCATACGAGGCTGAAGATTTTTTTCCTGCCATAGGGGAAAAGGGCCGATGGCTTTTTTTCACGGCGGCGCCATTGAAGGACGAAAAGGGAAAGATCATTGGAGCGATAGAAACCCTGCAGGATATCAGCGACCGCAAACAGACAGAGGCGAAGCTAATTCAGACGCAGAAGCGGTTTCGTGATTTGGTAGAAAATTCAATTACTGGGATTTCCATTATTCAAAATGACCAGGTCGTTTATCAAAACCCCGTACAGGAGAAACTCCTTGGACCCTTACCCCGAAAGACAAAATTGGTAGAAATTGAGAGCATCTATCCGGATGATATTGGAAAAGTGGCGGCGTTTTACAGGAGTATGACTTCAAAAATGGTTCAAACCCAGGAAACGGACTTCAGGTTTTATCCTCCGGAGAAAAGGGGAACCAACCTCGATTTAAAATGGGTACAATGCCAGGCGAGTTCAATCGAGTATCAAGGAAAAGACGCCATATTAGTCAATATGATGGATATTACCCGCGCCAAAGAGCTGGAAACTTTCTTGAGGACTCAGGATAAGATGTCCTCCTTAGGGCGTGTAGCCGCCGGCATTGCCCATGAAATAAGAAACCCACTTTCGGGGATCAATATATATTTGAACACCTTGGAGAAACTTTATGATAAGAAAGACAGTTTAGGGAAGGTAAAGCAGATTCTCAGGCAGCTCCAGTCGGCTTCAAATAAAATTGAGTCCGTGATCAGGAAAGTCATGGATTTTTCCAAACCGAGCACACCAAGGTTAGTTTTGACGGGCATAAATCAGCCTGTTGAAGATGCGATTGGCCTTTCCTCTGTCACCTTACGTAAAAGAGGTATTCAGATTGAAAAAGACCTGGCTGAGGACCTGCCAATGGTCCACGCAGATCCGCAGTTGATCGAGCAGGTTATCTTAAATCTGATTACCAATGCCGCTGAAGCCATGAAAAATGTGGATGGCGCAAAACAAATAAAGGTCACTTCGTCTGTAGAGAATAACCGTATTTTGGTGAGGACTTCCGATTCCGGCCCTGGCGTTCCTTTGAATTTGAGAGGAAAGGTATTTGATCCCTTTTATACCACCAAAACTGAAAGCACGGGGATCGGCCTTAGCCTGTGCCACAGAATTATTACGGATCACGATGGATCGCTGACTGTGTCTGAAAGCAAATGGGGCGGTGCGAAATTTACGATCGAAATGCCAATAAAAGAACATCCGGGTATTGGGTATTAGGTACTGGGTATTAGGCACTTTGGACTTGAAAGACAGGGAGGCGTTAGATGGTTTTGAAAAAGGATGGCGAACCAGATGATTTATTCCATATATATCGTTGATGATGAACAGACCATAAGAGAAGGGGTCAGCATGGCCCTTGAAGCAGACTACCAGGTGGAGACCTTTTCTACAGCCGAGACCGCCATTGATGCCATGGAAAATGGGCCTCCAGACCTTGTCCTGCTGGACATCGGATTGCCGGGCATGGACGGGATTAAGGCCCTTGGCACAATTAAGGGCCTCTACCCCGATATGATGGTTATTATGATCACCGCATATGAAGATATCGGTACAGGGATCACCGCAATGAAGCTCGGTGCCTACGATTATGTGGTGAAACCGCTTCACATGGATGGCCTCGAGGTTACCATTCATAATGCCCTTGAAACCATCAGGTTGAGGAAGGAGATTCAGAACCTACAGGAGAATTATCTCAAGGAGAACCTTCCATGCTTCATAGGGGAGAGCAAAGCTATCCAGGATGTAATGGAATTTATAGGGATGGTGGCCAAGAGTCCGGACACCCCTATTCTAATCCTTGGGGAGACCGGCACAGGCAAGGAATTGCTTGCCAGTGCCATCCATTACAGAAGCCCCAATTTCAAAGGCCCCTTGATGACCGTGAACTGTGCGGCCATTCCAAAGGACCTGATTGAGAGTGAGCTCTTTGGGTATGAAAAAGGGGCCTTTAGCGGGGCAAACACTTCAGGCAAAAAGGGCTTAATCGAAGAGGCCGCAAGTGGGACCCTCTTTCTGGATGAGGTAGGCGATTTGAGCCTGGAGGCCCAGGCAAAGCTCCTTCGATTTCTTGAAGAGGGTGAATTTTACAGGGTAGGGGGAACAAAAAAACGACGAATCCAGACCAGAGTAGTCTCTGCCACCAACAAAGACTTAGACACTATGATAGAAAAAGAGCGGTTTAGAAAAGACCTCTATTTCCGGCTGGGAGTGATTAAAGTCCAGGTCCCCTCTTTGAATGAACGCCGCGATGATATTCTTCAGATTGCCAGGCATTTTTTATACGAATTCAGCCGCAAATTCGGGAAGACATTTACCGGCATTTCTCCCCGGACTGAGAGCGTATTAATGGCGTACAACTGGACGGGGAATGTTCGCGAACTGAAAAACGTTATTGAAAGAGGGGTTCTCATCGGGAAAGGACCCGAATTAGAAGATAAGGATCTTGGCATTAAGGGATCGTATGGGGCTGAAGGGCCCAAACAGATGAAGAGTGAAACGGCATTTCCCCCCCTTCCGGCTACAGGTATCGACCTTTCTGCGCTCCAGGAGTCCCTGAACAGGCATTATATTGAAGCGGCCCTAAATATGGCTGCTGGCAATGAAAGCAAGGCAGCCAAGCTCCTTAACATGAATCATCACACCTTCCGTTACCACCATAAAAAACTGCAAACAAAATAGACCCCGTTCAACCCGATTGACTTAATTCACAATTCTCCAACAGCTCCCCCTTAATTTGTCATTCTCCTTACGTCCCATTCCTATTGGTGTTGTTTGTGTTGATCTTTTGATTTCGAAATTATTCTAAATGAGATTTAGCAATTTTCCTAAATCTGCTGCCCTTGCAGTGCTGTTTATAAGGGCCTATATGGCTAACTATCCGAATATAAAGTGTTTATCCGGATCACGATTAAGTGGCATGCCTTATGCAAAGGTAGATGCAGAAGAGAAAACAGGTTGGTCGTAATTTTCAATAAACATAAAAACAGGGGGGCTAATGCCATGATGCCTGAAATTCAAAAGATTCTTTATACTACAGATCTTTCCGACAATTCTGCCTATGCGTTTCGTCATGCCATAAACTTTGCAAAAAAACATGACGCCAAAATTATCATCTTGCACGTATTGGAAGGGTCGCTTTCCTCTGCCCAAGCTGTGATACAAACCTACCTTAATGAAGAGCAACAAAAGAAGATTTTAGATGAAACTGTAACCCACGTGTTGGATCGAATCAGAAAACGACTGAAAGTATTTTGTCATAAGGAGCTTGAGAATGATCCCAAAACCGTGAACAGGGTCGAATCCATAGAGGTGTGTCGGGGCTACCCGGCGGATGAAATACTCAAGAAGGTGGATGAGTTGGAATGCGATGCAATCGTCATGGGAACCCATGGAAAGGGCATCATAAGGGATACATATTTGGGAAGTATGACCAAAAAGGTCCTGCGGCGAGTGAGAAAACCCGTTTTTATCATCCCGTTGCCAAAAGGTGAGACAGATATCACATTTCACGATTTTTAGACCGGGTTTGATCCCTCTTTTTCAGAGGGCCTCTTTGACATTATGGGCTCTCTCCGGAAAATTTTCTGGGATCTCAACTCCCCGCATCCGGTTTATACGGGCTACGGTCTTTCGTTACCCAGTGAAATACCAACTTAAATAAGCAGGTGAAAGGAGGCATGAAAATGAAAAAAGATCAAAACCTTGATGTGACGTATGATTTCTTTTCCGGGAAAAGAGTTGAAGATATCATCGTACTCAGCCTCAAAGAGAACCTACTCCATCGCACGACAGACCTGGACGAGAAGGCCCTGTTGCTTGATTATCTTGATCTCGTTTCGAAAAGTGATGCTATCAAAGTTCTTCTCATCATCGGCTCACCAAAAAAGATCGGCAGTGAAGAGTATATTCGATTCTACCGTCAGCATTTTCAAGCAGGATTTCGTCAAACAGATTTCGAAAGGCTATACAATGCAGTTAACCAATTCGTCTTGAAAATGGTTGATTTTAACAAGATGGTTATTCATGCTGACAGCGGTAAGGTCATTTCTCTCCACATGAATGTTAGCCTTGCCTGTGATTACAGGATAATAGGAGATACCAGTGTCTTCCAGAATCCGTATCTCGACCTTGGGCTGGTGCCAAAGGGAGGTGGGGCATTTTTCCTGTCCAGAATATTAGGTTCAAGTAAAGCATCTAAGGTATTGCTCTCCGACAAAGATATTTCTGCCGACGAGGCCCTGAGACTTGGTATTGTGGAACAGGTTGTTCCTTCGGATAAACTTAACGAAGAGGCACTGAGGATAGCCCGGGATTTTGCACAGAAACCCCTCCGCTCAATGTTAGGAATCAAGAGGCTTTTGAACTGTTGCATGAGAGATTTGGAAAATTGTCTCAAATGCGAGGATGAGCTACTATCTAGGATTATCAACGAACCTGAGTTTCGGGAAAAATTAAGGGAATACAAATAAATTGAGATACATGTTTGTATTGTTCCAAATTTTTCACGCGTGAAAGGCTAAAGATGGATCTGTTTAACAAACTAAAAAGCATGGAAATATTACTTATCGATGATGATGAATGGATCAGAGATTCCCTGAGTATGTTTTTTGAAAGTGAGGGATGCCACCTAACGGCACTTGAGACTGCCGAAGAGGGCATGGAAGCGCTGAAGAACCATGACTATGACATTCTAATCACCGACTACAGATTGCCCGGCATGGATGGTCTGGAGTTTCTCAGATACATTCAAGATACGCAGCCTCATATCATGACAATACTCATCACTGCCTACAGGAGTGAGGATGTTGTTTCAGAGGGAATGAGGTTAGGGATTCAGGATTTCATCGAGAAGCCCTTTACCACCCAAACCATTGAAGAATCTTTAACCCGGTTGGTGAAGAAACATGAACAACAATGTGATGATTTACAGCCCGCGAAACGATCACTGTAAACCTGATAGAAGGAAAACCAAATCAAAGGAGGTTGCTATGACAATATATATGGGAGACACGGAATACACGCCAGGGACTTACGGGAAGACGCGGCTAAATGCCGCAGAGTTGGCGGATAGGTACATCCGCGAATGGGACGAAAGGGGGCTCAAAGAGAAACGGGAGGCGCCTAAGCCGACGATGCCTGCTGCGATCTGTTTTTCTCGCAAGATAGGCGTCGGGGCGTTGGAAGTGGCTGATATTCTTGCGGAAAAAATGGGATATTGCGTGGTTGACAGGGAAATCCTTGAGCACATAGCGAGTCAAGCGAAGTTAAGTAAAAAAACAGTCGCCATTTTTGACGAACGTTATCCAGGTAAAATAAACGAGTTTTTATCCTTTGTCTTCGGGGAAAAGGCTTTCATAAAAAGCGATTATGCCCGAAATCTGTTCAGTGCCGTCTATTCTATGGCCGGTTTAGAACCCACCATTTTTGTGGGGAGGGGGGCACATCTGCTCCTGCCGCGTGGCCGTGTGTTAGCGGTGAGATGTATCTGTTCCAAGGGGCATCGCATCAGCCGATTGGCTAAAATTTTCAACGTGCAAAAAAAGGAGGCCGAAAGCAAATTAGATCAAATAGACAAGGAACAGAAGGAGTTCTTTAAGACTGTGTATGGCAAAAAGGACGCATCCCCGTATGAATTTGATATAGTTATCAATTTTGACTATATAAGTGAGCCGCAGTGGGCTGCGGAGATCGTTCTCCAGGCCTTTAAGGCAAAGTTCGGCGATGAAACCACGGGTAGTTGGTGAAAAAGGGGGGTATCTCAATGGCATCCAATTTCAAGATACTAATCCACAGGAACAGTGATAACGTACATCTCAAATTAATGGGTGATTTTGATGGTTCCTCGGCACATCAACTCTTGCATCTGCTAAGCAAGAATAGCCCTAAGGCTTCAAGGATATTCATCCATACCAGTTGCGTGAAGTCCATTGTGCCCTTTGGCAGAAGCGTGTTCCGAAATAATCTTCATTTGCTGAAAGGCAAACCAGGGCATCTCGTATTCACGGGAGAAAGGGCCTCCGAGCTGGCATCGTAACACGTTTGACGCTTACTCATCTGTTCTTTTCATATTCGGGAAGTTTCATCCCAACGATAGATGTCTTCAATCGAGGGATAGGATTTGGATTAAGAACAAAAGGAGAATTAACATGTATGAATTTATGTATTATCAAGTCAGAGACGTTATGACATCGGATCCCATAGCCGTTGACAAACACGTCACGCTATCAGATGTGGAAGCCATCTTTGAAGAACACGATTTCAACGGGCTTCCGGTGGTTGATAAGAGCCACCGGCTCATAGGGTTGATCAGCAAGCTTGATCTTCTGAAAGCCTTTGCGTTCACCGAGAAGAGCAAGATTCCTCACTATAACGCCATTATGGATCAAAAGATCTCCAAGGTAATGACGAAGGATCCTCGTGTTGTTCATCCGGAAACGCCGCTTACAAGGGTACTCCAACATATGATTGACACTCGTCACAAGAGCTTCACTGTGGTCGAAAATGATTGCGTTGTCGGGATTGTGGCAAGGGAAGATATCATACGAGCCTTGCGGAAAGCGGGGCAGGCAGAGATACCTGCCCGTCTGATTAGGCCTGATATGGAAGGCCTGCTTAAACCTGTCAACGGTATGAATCACCGCGAAACCGCTTTCAACTGAAATGATCTTGAATAAGGAGAAGACAGAATCATGCTTTCAAACAAGAAGTATATATCTATAAAGTTCAGTGAGACAAAACTGAAGAAGAGAAACAGGGAATTATCCATCCTCCTGGAAATAAGCAATTTCTTGTCCACCTCCATGGAATCCAAAGACCTTCTGGCAGGCGTTCTGTCCAGGGTCTTGGAATACTTTGATGTGGAAGCGGGTAGAATCTATCTCATGGATGGTGGGGGTCAATGTCTGAGCCTTGCAGCTCATCAAGGAATAGAAATAGAAGGCCTTGAAAAAATGAATATCAGTGATGGCTTTTCGGGCAAGGCCGTTCGAACAAAGTCCTTTATCGCCCAGCATATTTCTGAATTGGAAGACAAAAAAAGGGAGTCTCTTCTTTCAGGCAAAGGGTTTAAAATCATCATTTGCGTGCCTCTAATCAACATGGACAATGTCGTGGGTGTGATGAATCTTGCGACAAGTGAGAGGATACAGCTCGACCAGAACAAAGTCGATCTCCTTATGGCGATTGGCAATCAAATAGCCGTGGCTGCCAATAATGCAAGGCTGTACGGAGACCTCAAAAACAAAAGCCAAATACTGAAAGAAAAAATGGAAATGATAAAATTTTTCTCCTATTCCGTTTCCCATGATCTCAAAAGCCCGGCCATCGGAGTATATGGTTTTGCTAAACGACTAAAAGAAAAATACAAAGAAGTCCTGGATGAAAGGGGGAGTGCCTATTGTGACCAAATCCTGAAGACCGCCGAGCAAATGGTGGTGCTCCTGGAAGAAATCAATGCCTACATTGCCTCAAAAGAAGCGCCCATCAATCTTGAAAATGTCAATATGAAAGAGATCACGGAAGAAATCAAAAATGAATTCTCTGACAGACTCAGAAAACGCCGAATCAGGTGGTTAGAGCCTGACATCCTCCCGGAAATTACTGTTGACAGGCTGGACCTCATGAGGGTTTTCAGGAACTTTGTGGATAACGCGCTAAAGTATGGCGGCGACAACCTGCACGAAGTAAAAATCGGATACAAAGAAGACAAGGTATTCCATATCTTTTCCTTCAGCGACGACGGGGTGGGTATAAAGGGGGAAGACAAAGAGGAGCTTTTTAAGCTGTTTCAACGGAGTGAAACATCCAAAGGCAAGGCAGGATCCGGTTTAGGGTTGGCCATTGTAAAGGAAATAGCTGAAAGGCATCAGGGTGAGGCATGGATGGAAACGAACACAAATAAAGGGACCACATTCTATATAACCATTTCAAAGGATTTGGACGTTAACCCTAACTTCAGCAAATAGCCTCCTGCACACTAAGAGATCAACCATATCTTAGAAATCAAGCGTATCAACTTGAGCGAAATGGACCCCTCATTTTCAAAATTCATGCAGAGAGAGTGGGTTTTAACCTTCCGTTCGACAGACGGCGGGAGTATGAACAAGATTTTAGTGTTTGGCAGTTTCTCAGGCAGATTTAGGCGATGGCCCAGAGAGATTGCATAGGGGAGGGAAAAAATGGAAAAAATCCTGATTGTGGATGACCAGCCCAATCTTCAAGAGCTATTTTCCGAGGAACTCATGGATGAGGGCTATATGGTCGAGGGCGTGAGCAATGCCGAAACAGCAAAGGAATACTTCAGGGATTCGAAGCCGGATCTGGTGGTTCTCGATCTCTATCTAAAGGGATTTGAGGGATGGGATATGTTGAAGGACATAAAGGGAAAATACCCCCACCTGCCTGTCCTTATTTTCACGGCCTATGATAATTATGCGGATGATCCAAGGGCATCGCAGGCCGATGGATACATGGTAAAGGATTTCTCTGCCGTTGACAGACTCAAGGAAAAAATTGCCGATCTTCTCTCGTGAAGGTCATCATGACATTAAGTATACCCTTGATCCCTGCTGAAAGGGAAAGGGACCCAACCTGAGTTCAAGGAGAGACCGCATGAAGATAAACGACGTAAGAAAGATCGCAAAAGGGATGGATATCAACACGTACAGGATGAAAAAAGAAGACATCATTCGTGCTGTTCAACGGGCAGAGAATAACATTGTGTGTTTTGCAACAGAGAGGGTTGGGTCCTGCAACGAGGACAAATGTCTATGGAGAGACGACTGCCTCTCCATAAATACTGGCCGGAAATCCAGTCGGAAGTAGCCAACCGCTTATCCTGCTTTGAACCACGATACGACGTCAGTGGCGGCCGAACTCCATGTGGTTAAGGCTTTAAGCTTAAAGGGGAACAGCAAATCGCCCATTGATGATAGAGACCCGTTTTGGTTTTTTTGTATTGTGGACACTGTATCAGCGCACTCCAGAGTTTGAAAAGGAGGCAAGATTGTGTGCTGTAACCTATATTTCGGCAGACAGTTTCAGATGTGAAAGCAGAAGCTAACCTGACAACATCGGAGATTGATATACGGAATCTTCTCCCCTGTTCATTCCAGATAACTGGATTAAGGATATCACAGCTTTTTTTAACCTCCTGATATGTTTGCTTTCTGTCAAGATATCACAGATTGGTAAGGGACTGAAATTATTTAGCATACAAATATATGCCATTGAGAGTAACCGCATTGGTCAAAGAATAGTGTTAAGTTACATTATCTGGTGTAATTTCGGGAATGCGACGTCCCCCCTTTATAAAATT
>Ga0222702_1000259_pt1 | contig 15150 bp, 14 predicted proteins | sample AntAcemetage1504_FD_181152 | JGI IMG/M metagenome (GOLD analysis project Ga0222702, IMG submission 181152) | Saline water microbial communities from Ace Lake, Antarctica - #1504 | ecosystem: Environmental > Aquatic > Non-marine Saline and Alkaline > Saline | place: Antarctica: Ace Lake...
TAAGTTGTATCTAAAAAAGAAAATTCTTGGAAAGAAAGTGTAATAATACTGACAGAGCTACATACATATTTCATCGAAGATTTTATAAATAGTACTCACAATAAAAGAGCAGAAAAAGGAAAAATTAAAATGGCTAAGATTAATAAAAAGCCCTACAAGGCATTCGTTGTGTCACATACACACTGGGATAGAGAGTGGTATCAAACATTCCAACAATTTAGAATTAGACTAATTGATCTCATAAATAATTTAATCGATATTTTAGAAAATGATAAAACATTTAGTGATTTTACCTTAGATGGTAAAACTATTTGTTTATGTTAATTTAAAACTGCACCACTTTGAAATATTATTCTCTATGTAAAAAGAAAAATTACATAAGGGGAAAAAGGAGGATGATCAAATCGGGTACAGAAATCGATAAAATATGAATTTGTAAAGCCTTACCTTTTAAACTTTTACTTTTCCCATGTAAGTACGATATCCTAAGGTTTAACAATAGGATTACCTTCAAAAGAAATTAGCTTGAAGGTAATCTCGTTAGAGTCCAGTGAGATGATCGTTCCCCCACCTAATTTTGTGATAAAATTGTTAATGCTCATAATTTATCATTCATCTCCTTAATTACTTAATTTACCATCAGTTTTTCGATTAATTTTATGCTGATAAAAAGATGTATAAAGCGAAGAAGGGCAAGTGATAGTATCGGAAGGTTTAGTACAAGAAAAAGACCTGACCTATCAGGCTTTTCCTAATGCCAAGATCCTTTCACAACTTAGAATCTTCGTAAAATTTCTTCATTTTACTCTTCAGAATGTCTCCTTCCTTTGATACCCATTTGTTTGCAACTACTCTCTGTTCCTCTTTTTTGGTATCTTATTATATTGTAAATAAGTTTTATTTTTTCTAAATGTATCTAGTTGGAAGTGTGCGGTCCAATGCCTAAATAATTAAAATATATTGGACTCAAAAATATTTTTGACAAGTATATTGAAATGTTATATCATTATAATGTTATAATTATTATCTTACAAATTATAGAATTATTTTATTTTTTTCAAATTTCGAAAAGGAGGGTTAATGTGTTAGATAAATTTAGTAAAATTCCTTTGTATTTTCAATTAAAAAGAATTTTTTTAGATAGAATCAGAAAAAGAATATACAAAATAAATGAAGCGATACCTTCGGAGTTGGAGATTCAAAAACAATTTGATGTAAGTAGAATCACAGTACGCCGAGCAATAGCAGAATTGGAAAGAGAAGGTTATCTGAATAGGAAACCGGGGAAAGGAACCTTTGTAACTAAATCTAAAATTGAAAAAGTGACTCAGGAGCTTAATGATATCTCTGGTTGGACTGAAACTTTAAAAGGGATAGGTGTAAAACCAGGTACCGTTAGAAAAGATATCGTTCAAATAATCCCTCCCGAGGAAGTTGCAATTGCTTTGAATTTAGGACCGACTGAAAAAGTAACTAAAATTAAAAGATGGCGTACAGGAAATAATGTCCCTTTTTGCATTATGACGAATTATATCTTAAGCTATGTTGTTCCCAATATAAACAAAATTGATTGGAAATGCGAATCATTATATAAAATTTATGAAGAAAAATATAATATTAATTTTGGAATGGCAAGAGAAACAGTTGAGGCCAGAGTAGCAACCAAAGAAGAAAGTGATTTTTTTAATATTAGTTTAGAATCACCGGTACTTGTTATAACAAGAAAAACATATAATGCAAACGGTACCCCTTTTGAAGTTGTAAAATCATCTAATCACGCAGATTTATATAAATATGTTGTAACTCTTAAAGGAAGACCAAAAATAAAGAGGGATTAAATTAAAACAGATATATTTTTTTAATATTGAGAATGAAAAATATATTTGGTTTGCTATTTCGTTTTTTAAGTTGAAAAAGGAGGAAAGAATTATCTTGATTAAAGGGTTTAACGGCAAAATATTATTTATTGATCTTTACAATAAAACATTCAAAACTGTACCTCTTTCAGAAGATAAGGTAATTAAATATTTAGGAGGAAGAGGACTGGCTGCTTACTATTACCGGCAGTTAATTGATAAAAACACTGAACCACTATCGAGTGAAAATAAGCTTATTTTCATGACAGGAATATTGACCGGTATCAGGGTTCCATCAAGTACTAAATTCAATTGTTCAACAAAATCTCCGGAAACCGGACATTATCTCTGTTCAAATTCCGGAGGTCTATTTGGTCCTTATTTGAAAAAAGCCGGTTATGACGGATTAATTATTGAGGGTAGGGGAACAAAACCAATTTATTTAATTATTAATGATGAAAAGGTAAATTTTGTAGATGCAGGTGATTGTTGGGGGGTTAAAACTTCTGATTTTGAAAATGAAATAAAGAAAACATCAGAAATTAAAAATCCAAGCATTATGAGTATAGGGCCCGGTGCAGAAAATGGAGTTGTATTTTCCTCGATCCAGGTTGATGGTAGAAGCTTTGGTAGGGGCGGTGCAGGTGCTGTTATGGGATCCAAATTATTAAAAGGGATTGTAACATATGGAACAAAAGAAATTCCAGTAGCCAACATAAGAATAATTAATAAAAAATTTAAAGAATTATCAAAAAAAGCCAGGGAAAGTAAAAGTAGCATGACAAAGTATGGAACCTTACAACTCTTGGAACTAATTAATAATTTTGGCTGTTTACCAACTAGAAATTTTCAGGATGGAGTATTTGAAAATGCATCTAGAATTAATGCCGAAACAATGAAACAAGAATATTTTATAAAAAATGGAGCTTGTTACAATTGTTCAATAGCATGTGAACAAAATTGTGAAGTTAAAGAGGGTAAATACAAAGGGACAAAAATTGATCCTGAATATGAAACGGTTGGACTCTTAGGGGCAAATTGCGGGATAAGTAATTTTGCAGCCATAATGAAAGCCAACAAATTATGTGATGATTATTCACTTGATACCATGTCTACTGGTGGTATTATTGCACTGGCAATGGAGCTTTACGAAAGAAGTATCATTGATAATAGCGATACAGAAGGTATTGAACTTAATTTTGGGAATGAGGATGCTCTTATTGAAGTTATACATAAAATTGCTAAAAGAGAAGGTATTGGTGCTATTTTATCCCAAGGTATGAGAGGTATTATTAAAACAATCCCTGAAGCAGAAAAATATGCTGTACATGTAAAGGGTTTACCTTTAGCAGCTTACGATCCGCGTGGAGTCCATGGTATGAGTTTGACTTACGGAACATCGAGCAGAGGTGCTTGTCATAATGTAGGGGGATATACCATAAGCACAGAATTAAATTCTGATAAATATGACAGATTTGCTTTTAAAGGAAAAGGTAAACTTGTCAAGAAGTTGCAGGATGTAAGAGCTTATTTAGATAGTACCGGGATATGTACCCAAGCACGCAAGGTTTTAGGTTTTACTGATAATCCGGAAGAAATTATTTTAAAAGATGCAACTGGTTATGATTTTACACCCAAATTAATGGAAATCGGTTCCAGAATATATAATCTTGAACGGAAAATATTGATTTCAGAAGGAATTAGTCGTAAGGATGATTACCTACCGGTACGTATGCAGACTCCGCTTAAAAATGGCAAATCTGCCGGTCACGCTATAAGCAAAAAAAATTATGACCTGATGCTCGATGAGTATTATCAGGAACGTGGATGGGACGCAAATGGTATTCCAACTGATGAATGTCTAAAAAAATTGGTAATTGAGTAAACAAATAAAATAGTTTTAAAATTTTAAGTTAAGGAATGTTATCAAATATGCTTAAAATCGGAAATTCGATAATATGAAAAAGAAAATTATTTTGAAAGTAGAAAACATTTGCAAAACATTTCCAGGAACCAAAGCTCTTAAAAATGTTTCATTTGAGTTAGCTGAAGGAGAGGTTTATGCAATTATAGGAGAAAATGGAGCCGGAAAATCTACTTTAATGAATATTCTTTCAGGGGTACTCCAAGCTGATAAGGGTGGTAAAATCTTTTTTTATGATAAGGAAGTAAAATTTAATTTTCCCAGAGAAGCCCAGGAAAAAGGGGTAGGCTTTGTTCACCAGGAATTAAGTTTATGCCCTCATGTTTCGGTAGCTGAAAATATTTTTATGGGTAGAGCCCCTAAGAATAAATTTGGAAATATTAATTTTAAAAAACTTTATCAGAAAACTACGGAAATTTTGAGTTTGTTCGATAGCGATATTAAAGCAAGTGAAATCGTAAAAAATTTAAATGTTTCTGAACGACAAATTGTAGAAATTGCCAAAGCCCTTTCATTAAATTGTAAAATATTGATTTTGGATGAACCAACATCATCACTAACTAGTATTGAGTCGGAAAAATTATTTAAAGTAATTAGAAGTATTAAGAAAAAGAATATAGGAATTTTATATATCAGTCATCGACTGGAAGAAATCTTTAAGGTCTGTGACAGAGTTACAATACTTCGAGATGGATTCAAAATTAATTCTTTTGCTGTGGATAAAACTAGTTCTGAGATATTAATTGAAAATATGGTGGGAAGAGAAATAAATAATTTTTATCCGGAGAAAAGTAAGTTTACAGAACAAGTAATTATGTCTGTCAGTAAATTTAATAAAAAAGGAGTATTTGAGGATATTAATTTTAATCTTAAAAAAGGCGAGATATTAGGCTTTGCTGGATTAATAGGAGCTGGGCGTACAGAAGTCGCCAGAGCAATTTGTGGGATTGATACCTTTGATGGGGGCGAAGTTTTTATTGAAGGAAAAAAGGTGAAAATAAATAGTTACAATTCTACTATTGAACTAGGGTTGGGTTATATTACAGAAGATCGTAAAAACCAGGGACTTTTTCTTAAAATGAACGTCAGAGAAAATATTTCAGCTGCTTCCTTACAAAAAGTAACAAAAAATATGTTGATAAAAAAAGATTTAGAACGTATTAATAGTAACAAATTAATAGAAAAAATAAATATAAAAGTATCTAACATTGAACAAAAGATGAACAGTCTAAGCGGAGGTAATCAACAAAAAGTTTTATTTGCAAAATGGCTAAACATAAATCCCAGAATTATTATTATGGATGAGCCTACGCGTGGTATCGATGTAGGCGCAAAAGCAGAGATGCATAGAATGATTAGAGAATTGGCAGAAAGTGGTATCGGTGTTATTATTATTTCCTCTGAATTACCTGAAATTATTGGTATGTGTGACAGGGTAATTGTTATGCATGAGGGGAAAATAACCGGTGAAGTATCTAATGATAATATAACTGAAAAAAATATTTTAATGCTTGCATCAAAGAAATAATAAAAAAACATATCTAGGAGTGGTAAATAATATTATGACAAATGACCTTTTTGAAAAATTTAAAAATATAAGAGAATTAAGCATTTTAGTAATAATTATTGTTTTTTCAATTATATTGAGATTTTTAACGCCGTATTTTTTAACCTACGATAATTTGAAAACTGTTGCAATAGGATTATCGGCTGATGGTATTATTGCAATTGGGATGACTATAGCTTTAATAAGTGGCGGTTTTGATCTTTCTGTCGGTTCAGTAATGGCGCTTAGCGGAGTGACAACTGCAACATTATATGCGGGTGGTTTAAATATATGGTTGGCTGTTTTAATAGGCTTATTGATATCTGCCTTATGTGGTTTAGTAAATGGATATTTTATTGGAAAAGTTGGGCTTAATCCCTTTATTACTACTTTAGGAATGATGGGAATAGCAAGAGGGATTGCTTATATTATAACTGAAGGCGCATATATATCTTTGTATGATGTATCAAATATTTTCTTAAGTTTGGGAGGAGGAAATATTTTTTCGATACCTTATATTGTTTTAATATTTATCATAATAGCTTATTTTGCAGATTTCTTATTAAGGAAATCATCTCCTCTACGAAAAGTTTTTTACACCGGTAGCAATGAAGAGGCAGCGATACTTTCAGGAATAAATACTAAAAAAGTAAAATTATATGTTTTTGTATTCACTGCTTTATTAGCAGGAATAGCGGGCATCTTAACATTATCCAGATTTCAAGTTGCTACGCCCACTGCAGGTACCGGAGCTGAACTGCGGGTAATATCAGCTGCTGTTATTGGTGGTGCAAGCTTAAAAGGAGGAGAAGGTAGTATATTTGGAGCAGTTTTAGGCGTTATACTGCTTAATATTATTAATAATGCATTAATTTTGTTAAACATATCAGTTTATAGTCAAGAACTTGTTAATGGAGTCGTTTTAATTTCTGCTGTGACTTTAGATTATCTAAGTCATAGAAAAAATTAAAATATAATTATAAATCAATAAAGCAAGTAAACTGAATATCAAGATATTTTATAAAAGTAAAATATCAATAAATCAAAGTGGGAGGTGGTTACTATTGAAGAAAAAATAATGATTTTGGACTATGTATAAAAAAACAATAAAATGAAGGAGAATTAAAATGAAAAAGAGTTTTGTAAATTCGTTATTTATTGTAACATTACTCATGATGATATTATTTTCTAGTATCACCATCAATGCGCAAGAAAATGTTTTTGTGGGAGATGCCGATGAAGAGTATTATTTTGTCACTTTTTTAACTGGTATAGAATACTTTAAAGGTCTTTACGTAGGATTTGAGGAAGCAGGCAAACTTTATGGTGTTAAAACTATTTACACTGGTACACCAGAATATGATGTAAACAAAGAAGTGACAGTATTCAATCAGATTGTAGCAAAGAAACCTGCTGGTATTGCAGTAGCCCCTGCCAATCCAAAGGCTTTTGAAGAACCGATTAGAAAAGCTATAGAAAAAGGAATTAGCGTTGTGACATGTGATGCTGATTCACCGCTAAGCGAAAGATATTCTTTTCTTGGTACTGGAAATTATGATGCTGGAGTTGTAGCTGCAAGACACATGGCTAGTTTGATTAACGGAGAAGGTGAAGTTGCTGTGTTATATTTACCTGGGCTATTTACTTTAGAAGAAAGAACTGCAGGATTTAAAGACACAATTGAAAAAGAATATCCAAACATGGAAGTAGTACAGGTTGCAAATGCAGGAGGGGATCAAACTACAGCGGCTAAAGCAATGTCCTCTATCATGCAAGCACATGCTGATTTAAAAGGAGTATTTTGCCCTGTTTCAACAGCCGGTGTTGGAGCCGCTACTGTACTTAGGGAAGTAAATAAAATAGGAAAAGTAAAAATAGTTTCATTTGATTCAAACAGGGGTACACTTGATTTAATAAAAGAGGGAGTTATCTCAGCTACAATTGTACAAAATTCATGGAATATGGGTTTTTGGTCTATGAATTTTCTTTACTTCTTAAAGCATGATTTAGTTAATCCGGTTAAAGGTTGGAAAGAATATGGAATGAGTCCTTTGCCATCAAATGTGAATACTGGAGTACAAGTTGTAACCGAAGAAAATGCTGATATATTTTATTCTGATAATTAAATAAAGAAAGACAGTGCAATTCTGCGGGTATATCCGTAGAATTGCACTGATATTCAGCAATATTGAAATCACTAATTTAAATTAAAAGGGGATAAAATGCAATATAAAATAGGAAACATAAACGATCAAAAAACAGTACAAGGTGATAATACACTTAGTTCTTTGTTAGATAAAAAAGGAAATAATGTTTTACGAGATTCCTACATTGTCATTTCCCCTGAAGATACCGATTCAGGGAGATTAACGGCTGGTTTTACTGCAATATATCCCGGTTGTTCATCAAAAGGCCATAAACATTCGGATTATGAAGAAATATATCTAATAACTAAAGGCCAAGGGATTGCACAGATTGGAGAAGAAGAATTTGAAATTAAAGCTGGAGATTTTTTTTATGTGCCATTTGGATTATTCCATAAAGTAGCTAATCCTAAAAATGAAAATTTGGAATATTCTTGGATTCTTAATAATAAAAAATAAATAAATAATATGAGGGTAAAATGAGTTTCAAAATTTTTGTTGCTTCTCGATCATATAGTAAATATAGTAAGGAAACCAAGAAATACCTTGAAGCTAACGACTGTATTTTAGAATGGAACGAGCAAGACAGGCCGCTTCAAGAAAACGATTTGTTAGAAATTATCTCAAAGTATGATGGAATTATTGTAGGTGTTGATAAAGTAACAGAAAAGGTTATAAAAAAAGGAGGGAAACTAAAGGTTATTGCCAAAAATGGTGTTGGGGTTGATAATATAGATTTAAAAGCTGCAAGTAAAGCTGGTATCTGTATTGTTAATGCTCCGGGAACAAACAGTGCTTCAGTTGCCGATCTTACCATTGCATTAATGTTGGCTCTAAGCAGACAGATTCCCATTATCAACACGATGACGAAAAGTGGATTATGGAAACGTAAAATTGGTAGGGAATTGTGGAAAAAAAGAGTAGGAATAATAGGAACGGGAGATATAGGTAGAGGAGTCATAAAAAGGCTTAAGGGTTTTGAGTGTGAAATATTAGCCTATGATTTAAAAAAAGATCTTAATTTTGCGAAAAAATCTGATGTTATATACTTAGAGCTTAAAGATTTACTTACAGAATCGGATTATGTTTCTCTCCATATTCCAATGAATAAGTTTACAATAAATTTACTTGGTGTTGAAGAATTGAAATTAATGAAAAAAACCTCTTTTTTAATTAATACATCAAGGGGTGGGATAGTAAATGAGGATGCACTATACCAGGTGTTAAAGAATCATGAAATCGCCGGGGCAGCATGTGATAAATTTTTACGAGAACCACCCGGACATAATCGTTTATTTGAATTGGAAAATTTTATAGCGACTCCATATATAGGAGCTTATACTTATGAAACCAATGTAAGAACTGGCATGATAGTAGCTAAAAATTTAGTGGATGTACTTAAAGGGAAAAAGCCAATCAATTTGGTAAATACCATAAGCGATAAACAACAAACTAAAATTGAAAAGGAGTAACATATATGATAAAGAAGTCTCAAATTATTGAATCTATAAAAGAAAATAAAATAATTGTTATTGTGCGTGGAGTTGAAGCTAATACAGCAATCGATATTGCTGAAACATTATATAGTGGAGGTATAAAACTTATAGAAGTGACCTTCAATACTCCTGGAGCTGCTGAAATGATTGCAGTCATTAAAAAAGCAATGGAAGGTAAAATGTATGTAGGAGCCGGAACCGTATTGGATAGCGAAACAACAAAAATAGCCATAGATTCCGGCGCTGAATTTATATTAAGTCCCAGTTTGGATAAGGGGATGATTAGTACCTGTAATCGATATGGAAAAGTAGCAATACCTGGAATAGCAACTCCTACAGAAGCTGTGAAAGCAATGCAATGGGGAGCTGATTTGATAAAGCTTTTTCCTGCCGCAGCATTAGGGCATAAATATTTAAAAAGTATCAAGGGGCCTTTGGATCATATTGAAATCGTAGCAGTTGGAGGCATTAATCTGGATAATGCAAAAATATTTATTGATGCAGGTTCTGTTGGTGTGGGCATAGGAAGTTCGCTTGTTGATAAAAAATTAGTTACAGCAGCAGATTTTAAAGAGATTGAAAAAAGAGCAAAACAATTTGTTGAGTCATTAGATTAAATATAAAGACATAAATATATTTAGAATATATTTATGTCTTTATAGGGATTAGTTTAAATTATAGTTTAACACAAAGTTGATTCTAAATTTATATTGACAGATTCAATTAATACAATAAAAATTTATTAATCTATCAGGCAAGTGATTAGGGGGACTGGCCATTATGAGTAATAAAATTATATCCTATGATCTCGGTACCGGAGGAAATAAAGCGTCTGTCTATGACACGGATGGTAATTGTTTGGCTAGCACTTTTGTTTCGTATAATACTTATTATCCGAAAACAGGCTGGCACGAACAATATCCCCTGGATTGGTGGAATGCAATAATTGAAAGTACAAAAAAATTACTTGGACTTAGAGTTGTTGATAAAAAAGATATAAAATGTTTAGCAATTTCAGGTCATAGTCTTGGAGCTGTGCCCATTGATAAGCATGGCTTATTATTACGTAAAACGACTCCAATTTGGTCTGATTGCCGTGCTCATCAAGAAGTAGGTAAATTATTCGAAAAAGTTGATGAAAAAAGTTGGTATACGAAGACAGGTAACGGATTTCCATCTGAGCTTTATACTATTTTTAAAATAATGTGGTATAAAAGCAATGAACCCGAGATTTACAAACAAATTTACAAGGTAATTGGTACCAAAGATTATATTAATTATAAACTAACCGGTAAGATTAATACTGATTATTCTTATGCTTCCGGGAGCGGTGTTTACAATCTCCAAACCTGGAAATATTCAAATAGCTTAATTAAAGCAAGTGGTATTCCTCGAGAAATTTTTCCGGATATAGTGCCATCAACACAAATTTTAGGTAATCTTACTAAAAATGCAGCTAAAATCTTGAATTTGCAGGAAAATGTTAAAGTTGTTTGCGGTGGTGTTGACAATTCATGCATGGCAATTGGTGCTCGTAATATTTCAGAAGGAAGAGTATACACTTCCCTTGGTTCATCAGCTTGGATAGCAGTGTCATCAAAAAAACCAATAATAGACTTTAAAACTAAGCCTTTTGTTTTTGCCCATGTGATACCCGAGATGTTTACCTCAGCAGTTAGTATATTTGCAGCAGGAAGTGCTTATAAATGGGTCAGGGATAATATTTGCAATAATTTAGTGGCTATTTCCGAAAAAGAAAATAAAGATCCCTATATATTAATGGATTCCTTGGCGGAAAAATCTCCTATTGGATCCAAAGGACTACTATTTAATCCAAGCTTAGCAGGTGGTTCTTCCTTTGAACCAAGTCCCCATATTCGAGGAGGATATTTTGGCATTGATTTTAGCCATAATCAGGCTGACCTTATTCGTTCTTCCATGGAAGGAGTAGCCATTAATCTAAGTATAGTTAGAGATATTCTGGAAAAACACTGTAAGCTTAGTAGTGAAATGATGCTAGTAGGCGGAGGTAGTAAGAGTAAATTATGGCGGCAAATTTTTGCTGATACCTACAATTCTAATATAGTAAAGACAAATATTGGACAGGAAGCAGGTTCTTTAGGAGCAGCTGCTATCGCTGCAGTTGGCGCAGGATTTTGGAAAGATTTTAGTAAAATTGACAAAATTAAGCAGATTAGAAAAATAACAGAACCAATACCTGAGAATGTAGATAAATACAAAAAAATAAAGAAGATATTTAAAAAAGCAAGAAAATATTATGCTGATTTGGGGGATGAGCTACATGAGTTAGATATATGAATAGATTTTTTATTTAACTGTTAAAGAAAGTAAAAATACGTTCATTATATTCAAATTAAAAAGGAGATGTTTATGGAAAATTTTGAATTTTATAATCCTGTTAAAATTATTTTTGGTTCTGGTGAAATATCAAAAGTTGGAAAAACAGCAAAAGAAATAGGGGAAAAGGCTATTTTGGTTTCTTATAAAAATCAAGGTTCTCTTCAAAATTCAATTCAGAAAATTGAGAAAATATTGGAAGATCAAAATGTGGGTTATGTTAAATTTTATAAAATAACACCAAATCCCAAACTTAACGAAGTAAAAAAAGGAATCGATCTTTGTAAAGCAGAAAATGTTGACATGGTCATTGGCATAGGGGGAGGAAGTGCGATGGATGCTGCTAAAATAATCGCAGCAGGCGTATATTACAAAGAAGATTTGTGGAAAATGATTATAACTAAACATAGTAAAGAAATTTCTATTCCTCCTGAAAAAGCATTACCAACGCTTATGATTCCTACTTTACCGGCAACGAGTAGTGAAATGAATAATACTGCTGTTTTAACTAATGAAGATACAAAAGAAAAATCTTATGTTTACAATGATTGTCTATTTCCCAAAGTATCAATATTGGACCCGAGTCTAACCTGTTCATTGCCGTCTTATCAAACAGCTTTGGGTGCTGCAGATACTATTTCACATATTTTGGAATTTTATCTAAATGGTTATAGAGATGCTCCTATGCAAAATCGTTTTCAAGAAGGTGTCATTCTCACTATAATGGAAAATGTAAAAATTGCCCTAAAAGATCCGAAAAATCTATCTGCAAGAAGTAATCTTATGTGGTGCTCTTCAGTTGCTAATAATGGTTGGGCGCAACCGGGAGATGGATGGACGCCTATGCATCAAATTGGTCATGTATTAACTGCAAGATATAAAATTCCACATGGAGCTAGCCTTTCTATAGTAATGCCTGCCTGGATGAAAAAACTCTATAAAAAAAGAATCAAACAATATCAACAGTTAGCCGAAAGAGTTTTTAAAATTGACATTAGAGAGAACGCAAAAGATAGTGCTATATTAAAAAGTATAAATAAATTTGAGCACTTCTTAAAAGAAATTGGTGTGCCTATAAGATTGTCTGAATATGGAATAGAAAAAAGTAATTTAAATGATATTCTTGATGATGTTGTAAGAATTAGTTTCGGAATTGATGGAAAATTAAAATGCAGGCCACCCATAACTAAAGATGAAGTTTTTTCTGTGCTCTTGGAAGCTCTTTAATTTATACATTGCTTTTTCTTTAGAAAAATGTTGACCAGTCTCCGTTGGATTATATTGATCCTTAGATTACAAAATAAAGAGGGTAAGCTATATAATATGATTTTTTTGTAGCTTACCCTCTTTATTTTATTGTATTTTTATTAATATTCAGTTTTTTCCCAACTCTACATTCATTCTGGATAATTCTTTCTGCACCTCCGTAAAGCGTAGGGAATAATATTCCCGGTTCTGCTGATTTAAGTTGGTGATAGTACTGTGTATTTCTTTAGTATTTTCCAGGACCTGCCGGTATCCCTCTTTATGGGCTACTACTATCTCCTGCATAAATCTGTCGATACGAAAGATTAGAAGTATCGATAAAGCGATAGGGAACCCCTGATTGGCAATAACATCTAATAAAATTTTAAGGTCCATTATTTCACTCCTTTCTCAAAAAGTTTTCCAAAAGTGCCAGGTACCTTTGGGAAACTTTTACTCCCTCCACCTGCTCCCCTTGGTAATTTGGTCTCATGGATTACATAAATGACTTTTGCTTTCTTTTTTATCTTCGGGTGTATTTTTAGCAGCTCTTTAATAGGTGTCCATTCTATTCTTTGTGTAATAAAAATATCGTAGTTTTTTTCTAAAAAAGATTTGGGATCAAAAAACCACTGCCCTGATGATGTGCCTTGAACATTACAACATCTAATAACATAATCTTCATCTGTCATTCCTTGCACTGGTTTGACATCGTTAATAGGCGCAAAGACGGTTAGATTATATTTTTTACCAATTCTCTGCCAATTAGTTTAGCAAGAATAGAAGTTCCATCAGCAGCATTCCATTTTAAAAAAATCGCAACTTTACTTTGCTTCATAGTTTTGGTCTCCAATTAATTTTTTAAATAATTTTATAAATTTTTCTGCTACTTTTTCTGCTTCATATTTTTTAGAAAAGATTTTATGATATTATGGTAAAATATATAGGGCTGGATTTATGTGTTTATACAATAAATGATAAAAAGGAGTGATGAATATCTATGCCTAATTTAGAATCTGTTAATGGTATTGCTGTAATGGGTTCTTGGAATACCGATGGAGGAGTTTCTCGTCATACCACACCACTTATAGAATGGTTACATTCTCAGGGTTATAGAGTGAAGGTCTTCACTCATTATAAAAAGTCTCCTTTTGGAATGCCTTTGAATGTAAAAGATGAAGATTTTGTTACCAGATGTTATACAACTGAAGGAAAACCTATTCCCGGATTAAATTCCTTTAATTTTAATCCCTTACTCGATGCTATAGAAAAAGAAGGATATAACATATTCCTGGCTGAAGACCTGGGAATGTTACCCATGAAAGAATTACTTGAAGTATTCCCTCGGATCAAGAAAAATGCGAAGACAATATTGTTGAATCACGATAACGAGCCAAAGCCTAATGATAGTATTTTTTGGGAATTTGATTGGGATGCAGTAATAAACTTCTTATCCAGCCAAAGTGAATTCATGGTAAAACACTATCCTGCAGAAAAAGTCTATCTGACCTCTTTTCCCTGTTATCCTGTACTTCACATAGCCAGAGAGAAAGCTTGTAGGAGGCTAAATCTACCCGCAGATAAGAAGATAATCCTGACTTTCGGTGAGTACGATTTTGTTGATCCTTTTAATGTCCTTTATAGATTGAGAGAAGAGGACCCTTCTATCTATTTAGTTGCCCTGGTATATACCCAGGATATGAAAGATATTTTGGAAAATAAATTAAAAGAGCAAGGCTTCGATAAAGGATATGACGAAATAAGGATTGAAAGACCTTCCTGGCAAAGGCGAGCAAAATACGTATCAGCTTCTCAATTGGTTGTACTGGATAAAGGTAAAATAATTGTTGGGGAAGGAGCTATTATTTCTTCCACTGCTTTTCAGATTATTGGTTGGGGAACCCCAATACTTGCCAGTGATAATTTTTGGTTCAGACTATTTGGTAACGCAATATTAAGATTTACTATTGATGAAGAGTTTGTTGAACAAGCTAAACTCTTGCTCAATGACTCACCTAAAAGAGGAGAAGTTATTTCTCATGCTCAGGCATTTGCTTATTCCCATTCTCCCGAGAGAGTATGCTCACAGATATTTTATATATTTCAGCGCTGTTTAAGTTCTTCTCAATATCGAAAATTAAGCCGTTTCAGAGGGAATCCTATTCTTAAAGCCCGACCAATATATATCATCAATATAGGTGGCAATGAGTTGTATTGGGAGAAACTCGTTTACAACGCTGCTGCCGTAAGAATTAATGGAATAACTTATCTTCTCTACCGTGCCCTAGGAGAGGATGGGATATCGAGGATAGGTTTGTGGTGGAGTAGGGATGGCTATCATCAAGATGGAAGGCTTCTATTTCCCATATTTGGACCTCGAGAAGATTACGAATTACCAGGAGAAACGAAAAAAAGACGAGAAGAACAGAGAAAACTCTATGGCATGGTTCGAGAAGTAGGAGGAACTGAAGACCCACGGGTGACTTTAATTGGTGATACCCTTTATATGACTTATACCGCTTATGGAGATATGATTCAACTGGCAATGGCAAAGATCAAGGTGGAAGATTTCCTAAAAGGT
>Ga0222702_1000274_pt1 | contig 14770 bp, 10 predicted proteins | sample AntAcemetage1504_FD_181152 | JGI IMG/M metagenome (GOLD analysis project Ga0222702, IMG submission 181152) | Saline water microbial communities from Ace Lake, Antarctica - #1504 | ecosystem: Environmental > Aquatic > Non-marine Saline and Alkaline > Saline | place: Antarctica: Ace Lake...
GTCTGTATGAAATCATCGTAAGGCCCGGCGCCTATGACCCTTCCTTTAGCACTTACGATCCCCGCCGTCACTGTCTGAGAAAGACCGAATGGATTTCCTATCGCAATAACCCAGTCCCCTACACGCAGCTTGGACGAATCTCCAAGTTTAACAATTGGTAGATCATCCTCCGGTTCTATTTTCAGCAGGGCTATGTCTGTGTTTTTGTCTCTGCCCTTTACCGTGGCATCGTATTCCTTTCCGCTGGACAATTTGACTACAATCTTATCGGCTTTTTCAACTACATGATTATTCGTAAAGATATATCCGTCCTTGCTGATGATAAAACCGGACCCCAGGCTTCTCTGCTTGAATTCTCTCCCCGGCATATCACCGAAAAACTTTTTAAAAAAGTCGTCCCCGCCGAAAAACCTGTCCAATCGTGGATCGTTTAAAGGAGACCTGAATCCTCCGGTGGTTATCGTCTTTGTCGTGCTGATATTTACAACTGCGGGTTTCAGCTTTTCGGCCAGATCCGCAAAAGAGGGCGGGGCTCCACTTGCTGTCTCTGTCGTTTCCGCCGCCATGGCATCATGGGAAGAAACCCCTAAAGATATCGCAGAGAAGTGAACCGTCCCCGCAAAAGAAATTATAAAGATCGTTACAAGAAACAACATTAAACCCAGCAAAACCCGTCTTCTTTTTGTGTCTTTAGAATGCATTTAATTCCTCCAGAATATATAAATAAAAAATTTCCGAAATGGCCGTTAATTATTCTCTCTTCACGGAATTCGTAAGCTCACCAATATTCTCAATGGAAACCGTAATGATATCACCATCTTGAAGAAATACCGGCGGATTTCTGGTAAAGCCCACACCCCCCGGTGTTCCCGTAAGTATTACAGTCCCGGGCAAAAGTGTCATGGAACAACTGAGATTACTGATTATCGCCGGAATGTCAAAAAACATGTCGGATGTATCGGAATCCTGCATGATCTCCCCATTCAGTATCGAACATACCCTCAGGCAATTCGCATTTACCACTTCATCCTTTGTCACCAGATATGGTCCTATCGGACAAAAGGTGTCAAAGCTCTTTCCCCTTGCCCATTGTTTCTTCTGCTTGTGGATTTGCCAGTCACGAGCGCTTACATCGTTGGCGCAGGTATATCCTAACACATATTCTCCTGCATCGTCCCGCGAAATATTTTTGGCTTCTTTACCAATTATTACAGCTAATTCCGCTTCATAATCTACTTCGGTAGGCCCCGCGGAGGGAAGTAATATGGGTGTCCCATGGCCAATTAAACTGCTTGTGGCCTTAAGGAACATTACCGGAATCTCAGGGCGCTTTATACCTGTTTCGTCGGCATGCTTGCCATAATTGAGGCCAAGGGCGATTATATTCGGTGGAGAGACGGGCGGTAAAAATTTGTCTATACGTTCCACTCTTTTTGTTACTTCAATATCCCCGAAAATATCGCCTGCAATTATTCGGGCCTCATCCGGTATCTCGGGATCAAACACCCCATACAACTTTTCTCCGCTCTGTGCGAGGAATCTTATGACTTTCATTACACGTTCTCCCTGATTCTCAGCCGCTACAAATATCTCTCGTCTTTTTCAAGATAATTTACCACATAATCTGAAACCGCGTCTTCAAACGAGGAAGTGTGCACGGGACACCCAGCCGATAGAAGCTTATCCATTTTTGCTTCGGTAAAATACTGATACTGCGTCCTGATTGATTCAGGCATTTCTATATATTCGATCCTGGGTTCTATACCCATCGCGACAAAGACCGCTTTTATCAGGTCATTCCACGTCCTTGCATGACCCGTACCGAGATTAAATACCCCTGTAACATCCCTGTTTTCAAGCAGCCACCAGATCACTTCCACGCAATCTTTCACATAAACAAAATCTCTTTTTTGCTCGCCATCACGGAAATCGGGCCTGTGGGATTTGAACAGCTTAACTTTTCCTGTTTCTCTAATCTGTCCAAAAGACTTGTGAATAATGCTTCTCATGTCCCCCTTGTGATATTCGTTAGGTCCGAAGACGTTAAAGAATTTTATCCCTGTAATTTTTTTTTCCAGCCCGTTCCTCAAGGCCCACAGGTCAAACAGCTGCTTGGAATAACCGTACATATTTATGGGGCGAAGTACCTCGCTTACATTCTTATCATCGGAAAACCCACCGGAGCCATCTCCATACGTTGCCGCGCTGCTTGCATAAATAAAGTGGATGTTTCTCTCAACAGCCCACTGGGCAAGTCTGGCAGTGTAATGATAGTTGTTCTCCATAAGGTAACCCGCGTCTCTTTCCGTAGTTGAAGAACACGCGCCCATATGGACAATAGCCTCAACATCAAAAGGCACCGCATCATCAAGAACCATCTCAAGAAAATCGTCTCTGTCGAGATAATCCACAAACCGTCTGTTGACCATGTTTTTCCACTTTTCGGATATTCCAAGATCGTCGACGATGACGATATCATCAAACCCCTGTGTGTTCAGCTTCCATACAACCGCGCTGCCTATAAATCCCGCTCCTCCGGTTATTACAATCATTCTAATCCCCTATAATATCGGCAGATTTTTCTCCAGCTTATATTTCGACACATATCTTCTGTATAGCTTTCTTTCAATCTTTTTATTCTCAATAAATTTATTAAAGGCATGCTCGCCCAGGCCTTCTTTATAATTTCACTTACTTCCACTTCCTGGAGAGCCTCAACCAGGCTTCCGGGAAACGCCCTGATACCAAGTTTTCTCCGTGATTTAAAAGGGTAAACTAAGTTCCGAACAAGGTAATGTCAAGTTTTTTATATCGTTTACCTCTAAATCCCCCAATCCGGACAAGCCGGGCTCAAACAAAATTAAACATTGTCTTCCGGGTTCCGGCTTATCCGGTCTTCCTTTTCCCGTACAGATCGACCTGATGGCATATGCCACGGATTATTTTCACATCTCTGGCAAGCAGTTTTGTCCTCGAAAAGAGACGTCGCACATTTGTCATCCAGTAATCAGGATTCTGGGTCTTTATGAAGCCTATACGCACAAACATCTCCTTCAAATGACCATACATTGCCTCCATCTCTGCCGAAGTAGCCAGCTTCGGGGTAAAAACCGAATTGAATCCAAAACGCGCGGTAAAGATTTCATAGCAAATGATCATTACCGCATGTGAAAGATTGATTGATTTCAGGCCTTCCGACGAGGGAATTTTTACCAGTACATCACAATATTGCAGTTCGTTATTGGTAAGTCCTCTGTCTTCAGGACCAAAGACCAGCGCCACCCTGTTGTTCTGAGATATATCAACGACATCTTCCGCCATTTTCCCCGGATATATGATTGATCTTTTGAGGCTTGTATCGCCTGATCTACTGGTCGTCCCGACCACATGATTAAAGGGGGCAAGCGCAAGATTCAGTCTGTCAAAATATTTGATTTTTTCCACAACATCCAAAGCGAAATGTGTTGCCAGTTGTTCAATCTTTTTTCTGTCGGCATTCAGGGGATTTACAACAATAATACTGCTTATCCCCATATTTTTAGCGCACCGGGCGACAGCTCCTATATTGCCCGGATGTTTCGGCCTGTTAAGTACTATCGTCAGGTTCTCCATCTTCGCTTTTTCCACATTATCTCTCCTGTTCTGTTTATGGTTGCATAAAAACCGATCGTATTCTAACATTCATTACCAGTGATCTCTTATACCATAAATTACCAGTGCCTGTCATGATGGGCCATTCTTCAATCCTGTGAACCGGTTACAAATGGAAAAATTAAAAGACATAATCTCCACAACCGCCGGGAATATCGGTATAACTCTCACCGATCATGAGATAGATCTTCTCTTTGAATATTACAAGGAACTGTTGCTCTGGAATGAAAAAATGTCTCTTGTTTCAATAAAATCTCCTCTCGACATACCAAAACACTTTATCGATTCTCTGACAGTCACAAAATTTATAAAAAAAGAGAATTCAAAGCTGTTGGATATAGGGACAGGAGCCGGCCTTCCCGGTATTCCGCTGAAGATAAAAATGGAGGCACTCCATGTCACCCTTCTTGATTCATCCCGTAAAAAGACATCTTTCCTCAAAAGCGTCATCCGGAAGCTTGGACTAAGGGACATCTCGGTTGTGAATGGCAGGGCGGAATCATTGACGCATGAGAAAAATTATAGAGGTTCGTTTGATATCGTAATATCCCGGGCTGCCTTCAAAATCGCTTATTTTCTCACATTGGGAGAGCAATTTTTGTCCGACGGCGGCACCCTGATAGCCATGAAGGGGGAAAATGTGAATGACGAGCTTGAACGGGCGGCTGATACAATCAGGAAAACGAGCTTTGAATTGACGTGCGTCCATGAAATAAAACTTCCGGTCACAGGTGAATCAAGAAAAATACTCTGTTTTCATAAGAACCTGTTATAAAATAAGCTCTACTGTCCCAAATTACTACTTCTAAAATGTCTCTTTATATGCTAACTTTATCTAATCAATTTCTACTTCAAAGATCACGAAAGAATTGCCTGAAGAAATGAAAAAAATCATATGCATAGCTAACCAGAAGGGGGGCGTCGGCAAAACAACGACCGCTATCAATCTGTCAGCTTCCCTGGCTGCCGCGGAAAGAAAAACTCTTCTGATAGATTGTGATCCTCAGGGAAATGCCACAAGCGGTGTAGGCATAGACCCGTCCACGATAAATGAGAAAAATCTTTACTATGCCCTTATTCAAGACGCTCCGTTCGAAGAAACTGTATTCAAAACACAAATTCCCACTCTCGATATTATCCCTTCCAACCAGGACCTGATCGGTGTGGAAATAGAGTTCGTATCACTAAGTAACAGGGAAAAGAGACTGAGAAACTTTTTAAAAAAAATTGACTCTTCTTATGAATTTATTATAATTGATTGTCCACCTTCTCTTGGGTTCTTGACTGTTAATGCTCTTGTCGCATCCGATCTGCTCATAGTTCCACTACAGTGTGAATATTTTGCACTGGAAGGACTGGGTCGTTTACTAAACAACGTTAAGCTTGTACAGGCAAGGCTTAATCCATCCCTGTCATTGGCTGGCATATTGCTTACCATGTTCGACAAGAGAAATCGACTTTCTCATCAGGTAGCCGACGAAGCCAGGAGTTTTTTCGGGTCTAACGTATTTAAAACAGTTATACCAAGAAATGTGAGGCTTTCCGAAAGCCCAAGTCATGGATTGCCTATTATACTGTACGATATAAAATCCCGTGGCGCTGTTTCATATATGGCGCTGGCAAGGGAGATTATGACCAATGGAAGGATATAATGTCTAAGAAGAACGCTTTGGGGAAAGGGCTTGGTGCCATATTCACCGATCTTATGGACAACCCCGCTGACAAACCAAATTTCGCGATGTGCGGAATAGAGGAATTATCGCCAAACAGATTCCAGCCCAGAAAAATATTTAACGGAAAAGAACAAAGAAGCCTTGCGGCATCTATCAAGAAAAACGGCATATTGCAACCGATTGTTGTGAGAAGGACCGAGTCGGGCTATGAAATTATCGCCGGAGAACGCAGATGGAGAGCCGCTCAGATTGCAGGATTGATGAATGTGCCGATCATTATCAGGCATAATGCAAAAGATATCGATGTGGCGGAGCTGTCTCTCGTGGAAAACATACAGCGCGAGGAACTGAATCCCATAGAAGAATCGGAGGCATACCAGACTCTCACAAAAAATTTTCGCCTTTCCCAGGATGAAATATCATTGCGAGTAGGTAAGGACAGGTCAACCATAGCAAATTCTCTTCGCCTGCTTAATCTTCCGACAGAAGCAAGGGATGCGCTGATAAAAAAAGATATTTCCGCAGGACACGCAAGAGCCATCCTGTCGGTTGATTCGAGGGAAAAGCAGATCACCCTGTTAACAGAAATCATAAAGAAAAAACTCAGTGTCAGGGAAACTGAAAGGCTGGCAAGATCCATTGATACTCACCTCAAAAAGAAAAAAAAGGTAGAAAAAGATACATACATTACAGATCTTGAGAATAAGATATCGGAAAGATTGATGGCAAAAACAGGCGTAAAACAATTGAGGAATGGTGGCGTTATAGAAATTAGATTTTCATCCTCAGATGATCTGGATAGATTGGTGGATATCATCATGAGTGGAGATGACAGGTAAGATGTCTCCTTCTATAAAGAGGCGTTTTTTCTGTATGCCGTAAAACCTATCAACACTTGTTGATAACATTGTTTATAAAGGTTGGTAATATTGGAATCATTTTGGAATGAAACTGTTAAAATAATTAAGGAAAAAGTTAGTCAGCAAAACTTTGAAACCTGGATAAAACCTATCAGGATTGTTTCGCTGGAAGATAGTAATGTTCTTTTGGGTGTACCCAATAAGTTCTTTAAGGACTGGCTTGTCGAAAACTATGTCGATATTATCAGCAACTCTCTCTCAACTGTGTCTGGCATCGGTGCAGACATAAATTTTGTTGTAAATAAACCGGAGAAAACCGATATATCACATGATACGAGCGCCAAAACTACCACAAAAAGCAGACCGGTGCGATTGCACTCATCTCTCAATCCAAACTATAGCTTTGAAAGGTTTGTTGTAGGATCATTCAATCAGTTTGCTCATGCCGCAGCCCTTTCCGTAGCAGAGCAGCCAGGACATAATTATAACCCTCTGTTTATTTACGGCGGTGTCGGTCTTGGAAAAACACACCTGTTAAACGCCATTGGTATTCATACTACCCTCCTGTATCCACAAAAGAATGTACTCTATGTATCGGCGGAAGAATTTATGAATGAGCTGATATATTCTATCAGATATGATAAAATGTCCAATTTCAGGGAAAAATACAGAAAGATAGATTCTCTTCTCATTGATGATATTCAGTTCATAGCTGGTAAGGAAAGAACCCAGGAAGAATTTTTTCACACCTTTAACACCCTTCACGATTCAAGAAAACAAATAGTTGTTACAAGTGATAAATTTCCAAAAGAAATACAGAATCTTGAGGGACGACTAAGATCAAGGTTCGAATGGGGGTTAATAGCTGATATTCAACCTCCGGATGTAGAAACAAGAATAGCAATTATAGAAAAGAAGGCACAGGAAAATAATATTAATATATCGAACGATATCACGCATTATATAGCCTTCGTTGCAGACTCAAACATAAGAGAATTGGAGGGTACATTAACAAGAATAGCCGCATATTCTTCTCTTACCGGAAAAGAAATAACAATAGATACAGTAAAGGATGTTATAAAAAACTTAATCAATCACACAGTAAAGAAAGAAATAACAATAGATGAAATAATAAAAGCTGTAGGAAAAAAGTTTAATTTTAGAGTAGGGGATATAAAATCCCGAAAGAAGAACAAAAACCTCGTACTTTCACGTCAGGTTGTAATGTATCTTTCAAGAAAGCTGACTAATAATTCCTTTCCGGATATAGGTGAAAAGGTTGGAGGAAGGGATCACTCAACTGTTATCTATTCGAATAATAAGATAAAAAAGTTGATGGAAAAAAATTATGAGATGAAAAGAATGGTGGAAGAGATAGAAATGGATTTGTAAACTGGGTTTTAACATCTTGTCAAGTGTAATTTATGGAGATATAGTTAAAAAATTACTTAGGTTAAATAGATTATATTAACAAATTAACACTGCCTACTATTACTACTAGTTTTATAAACCAATAAACTTTTAAAGGAATAGGTGAAAAAATGGATTTCTTAATTGAGAGAAATAGATTTTTAGGGGGTATTCAAAAAACCCTGGGAGTAGTGGAGAAGAGAACAACTTTACCTATTCTTAATAATATTTTAATCGAAACTAAATCAGAACAGATCAGAATAGTAGCCACTGACAGGGAAATAGGTTTAATTTCGTATTATGATGCTGAAATTACAACTACAGGAAAAATCACTGTTCCCGCTAAGATGTTGTTTGAAATGGTAAGAGAGATAGAAGGGGATATTATTGGTTTTAAGGTGATGGAAAACAACTGGGTTAATATAACATGTGGTAAAGTAATATATAAGATACCTGGTATATCTGCCGATGAATTCCCCGAGGTTTTGGATGTAGAAAATGTCGAATCTCTAAAGATGAAATGTGGTGTGTTGAAAAATATTATAGAGAAGACATTCTTTGCAATTTCTACTGATGAAATGAGACCGAATCTGAATGGTGTATTTTTAAAAGTAGCAGATGAAAAAGTTACAGTGGTTGCCACTGATGGTCACAGGTTATCGCTTGTTAATGTGCCTTTAGAAAGTGATTCTGGTAATAAAATTAATATTGATGGGATAATAATACCAAGAAAAGGAGTATCTGAGATCAGGAAACTTGTAGAAAATGGTGACTTTGTTGATATTTGTGTACTGGACAGCGTGTGTGTGATCAGAAATAAAAATACTACTTTGAGGGTAAGCCTTATTGATGCGGAGTATCCTGACTATATAAGGGTGATACCCGAGGAGAGGGGGGTGGAAATACAGCTGGATAAAAATCAGATACTTCATTCTCTTAGAAGAATGGGTGTAATGTCTACCGAAAGGTTTAGTGGAGTAAAAATAAATGTTTATGATCAAAGAATGGTGTTGACTTCTACCAACCCGGATGTTGGTGAGGCAAAAGATGAGATAGATGTGTCGTATAATGGAGACCCGTTAGAGGCAGGTTATAATGTAAAATATCTAATAGATGCTATGGATCCTGTGGACGGTAGTATAGTATCTTTTGAAATGAGAAATGATGAAGGTTCCGGGGTGATAGGGTCTGTAGATAACAAAGATTACATGTGTATAGTAATGCCTGTAAAATTAAGAAAGGATTAAAAAAATAATAGTGGAAACATCATACAGTGAGGATAGTATAAAAGTTCTTGATGGACTTGAGGCGGTCAGGAAAAGGCCTGCCATGTATATAGGCAGCACCAGTAGGGATGGTCTCCATCACCTGGTGTATGAAGTTGTGGATAACAGCGTGGATGAAGCGTCTGCAGGATATTGTGATTCTATACATGTCAAGATCAGGGTAGACAACAGTGTGACTGTGGAGGATAATGGAAGGGGCATCCCAGTGGGTATACACAAAACCGAAAAGGTGTCCGCGGCGGAGGTGGTGCTCACAAAGCTTCATGCGGGGGGGAAATTTGACAACGACAGTTATAAGATATCGGGCGGACTTCACGGAGTGGGCGTTTCTGTGGTCAATGCCCTTTCTGAATATCTTGAGCTGGAGGTGAGAAGAGAAGGTAAGGTGTACAGGCAGTCTTATAAAAGAGGAATTCCCACTCATTCCCTTGAAGAGATTGGCAAAACAAAGAGAAATGGAACAAAAATCACATTTATGCCGGATTCAGAGATATTTGAAGAACTTGATTTCAGCTTCGATGTTCTTTCAAACAGGCTCAGGGAACTCGCCTTCTTAAACAGGGGAATCAGGATAGTAATTGATGATGAAAGAACAGATAAGAAAAATGAATTTTTCTACAAAGGTGGCATAGTTTCATTTGTTGAATATATAAACAGAAATAAAAAGGTTCTACATAGCAAGCCTGTATATATCAGCGGTGAAAAGGATGACTGCTCTGTAGAATTGGCCCTGCAATATAATGAGGGTTACATGGAAAACGTTTTTTCGTATGCAAACAGCATAAATACCACGGAGGGCGGAACACACCTTATAGGTTTCAGATCTGCTCTTACGAGGGTGATAAATAACTATCTTACAAACAGCGGTATCGCAAAAAACGGAAAAACATCCTTAAAGGGAGAAGATGTCAGAGAAGGCCTGGGTTGTGTAATAAGCGTCAAGATAAAACAACCTCAATTTGAAGGACAGACAAAGACCAAGCTTGGTAATAGTGAAGTAAAAGGTCTGGTAGAGGCGGTAGTGTATGACAAGCTTGGAAGTTATTTTGAAGAAAACCCCACTATTGCAAGACAGATAGTATCCAAGTCGATTGATGCGGCACGGGCACGGGATGCCGCGAGAAAGGCCCGGGAACTGACGCGGAGAAAAAGCGCGCTCGAAGTTACCTCGCTTCCGGGGAAATTGGCGGATTGTCAGGAGAAAGACCCGGCAAGGAGCGAAGTGTATATTGTTGAGGGAGATTCAGCGGGCGGTTCCGCGAAACAGGGAAGAGACCGGAAAAATCAAGCCATTCTGCCCCTGCGAGGGAAAGTGTTAAATGTGGAGAAGGCAAGGCTTGATAAGATGCTCAACAATAACGAGATCAAGGTTATTATCACCGCCTTGGGCGCCGGTATCGGAGAGGAAGATTATAATATCAGCAAACTTCGTTATCACAAGGTTATCATCATGACAGATGCGGATGTTGATGGCGCCCATATCAGGACCCTGCTTTTAACGTTCTTTTTCCGGCATATGCGTGAAATGGTTGAAAGAGGTTTTCTGTATATCGCTCAACCCCCCCTTTTCAGAGTAATGGAGAAAAAAAAGGAGCGGTATATAAACAGTGAAGAGGAGATGAACGATCATATCCTGGAAAATGGGGTGGAAAAGGCTCAGGTTGTTACAGGAGAGGGTGATATTATAACAGGCACAAAATTGCTGGGTCTTATAAAAAAAGGAATAAGACTTGATACCATACTGGATAAGTTTCAAAAAAGCGGCAAAGATGAAGAGATTATCAGACTGCTGGCAGGAGACCCGGTATTTTCCAGAAACGATTTTATGGACGATGGCATGCTTTCCAAAACAGGCAAAAGAATAAGCAATGCCGTTGGGAAAAGAATTGGTTCATACTGGACGGAAAAAGATGAGGAACATGGCGGATATAAATTATTTTTTAGTCTGAAAAGGAATGGGCAGGACCATACAACCTGGATCGATAAGGATATCTTTAATATGCCGAAATTTGCCGAGGCCAAAGTTCATATCAGCCAGATAATTCCTCTCGGTGAAGCTCCCTATACGGTAGTAGAAAAAGGTACTGATGGCGAAAAAAGCAACAAACAGATTAGAGACATAAGAGCGCTGATAGATTACGTAATCCAAGTAGGACAAAAAGGGATATCTATACAACGCTATAAGGGTCTGGGAGAAATGAATCCGGAACAGCTTTGGGAAACAACGATGGATCCGGAGAGGAGGACCCTCCTGCAGGTTAAAGTAGAAGATGCCGTGGCTGCGGATGAAATTTTTACGACACTTATGGGGGATCAGGTCGAGCCGCGCAAGAACTTTATATTTGAAAATGCACTCAATGTTTCAAACCTGGATGTATAGTTTCAGAGACGAATAAGAGCATTCATGCCATTAAAAGCACCCTGTATTGAACAGCGAGTAAAAAATAAACATTTTCCTTAATCCCTATAATCGGGATAAGTGCGTTAACGAAGTTATTTTCTGCCGGAAAACACAGAAAATAATTTCTAACTTACTAAACAGTCGGAGATTTTCCGCAACTTGTCGGAGCAAAAGCGAAGACCCCGCTTATGCGGGATTGCGGGGAGCTTCAATAGATAGAAAGGTTTTTAAAAATCATGGATCAGTTGTTCCAGAAGAACATACCGGTAACGATAGAAGCTGAAATGAAGAAGTCCTACATGGAATACGCGATGAGTGTAATTGTGGGACGCGCAATTCCCGATATCAGGGATGGCCTGAAACCGGTTCACCGCAGGGCGTTGTATGCCATGTCTGATCTTGGCAACAGGTGGAATAGGCCCTATAAGAAATCCGCAAGGATCGTGGGTGATATTATAGGTAAATATCACCCCCATGGCGATACGGCTGCGTATGATACCGTCGTCCGGATGGCGCAGGATTTCTCGATGCGGTATCCGCTCATTGACGGCCAGGGAAATTTTGGGTCTGTTGACGGGGATCCTCCGGCCGCCATGCGGTATACCGAGATCAGGATGGAAAAACTGGCGGATGAACTGCTCGCGGACCTCGATAAGGATACTGTTGATTTTATTCCGAACTACGACGGCTCTCTCGAGGAACCGGTGGTCCTTCCCGCCAGGATTCCAACCCTCCTTCTCAACGGGTCATCGGGCATAGCGGTTGGTTTGACAACCAATGTACCCCCCCATAATCTGACCGAGCTGATTGATGGGATCATCGAGCTCATCCATAACCCCGAGCTTTCGGTTGATGATCTGATGGCATTCATCAAGGGTCCAGATTTTCCGACGGCAGGATTTATCAATGGCCGAGACGGAATCGTCTCCGCCTACCGTACGGGGCGCGGCATCATAAAACTCAGGGCGCGTGCCATCATCGAGCGAAACGCCAGGAACGACAGGGAGAGCATCATTATCACGGAACTTCCCTACATGGTGAACAAGGCACATCTGATAGAAAAGATATCGGATCTGGTAAAAGAAAAAAAGATTAGCGGTATCGCCGACTTGAGGGACGAATCAGACCGTGAAGGTATGAGGATCGTTATCGATCTTAAAAGGGAGGAGATATCAGGGGTTATTATCAACCAACTCTATAAACACACCCAGATGGAATCAACCTTCGGTATAATCATGCTGGCTATTGACAAGGGACAGCCGAGATTGATGAACCTCAAAGAAATACTGGTTAAGTTTATTAATTTCAGAAAAGAAATTGTTATCAGAAGGACGATGTTTGAACTGGCTAAGGCCAAGGAGAAGCTGCATATCTTGGAGGGGCTTATCATCGCCCTCGACAATATAGACGAGGTCATTGCCGTTATCAAGGCGTCCGAAAGCGTGAAGACGGCGGCCGAAGAGCTGATGGCCAGATTCGGTCTGAGTGAGGCACAGACCAAGGCAATCCTGGAGATGAGGCTGCAGAGGCTGACCGGTCTGGAGCGCGACAAGATACGCGAGGAGCATATCGAGATATCAGCCCTTGTCAAGGAGCTAGAGGATATCCTTGCAGAGGCCCAGAAGGTGTTGGATATCATCATCGGAGAGCTGGAGGATATACAGAAGCGATATGGGGATACGAGGAGAACGGAGATAGTCTTGAGCAGTACCGATATCGGGATTGAGGATATGATTGTGGAGGAGGATATGGTGGTGACCATATCGCACCAGAGCTATATCAAAAGAAATCCGGTCAGTCTGTACAGAAGCCAGCATCGCGGTGGGCGTGGGAAAGTCGGTATGGGCACAAAAGAGGACGATTTTCTTGAAAGGATGTTTATAGCCTCTACGCACAGCCATATCCTGTTTTTCACCAATCTGGGGCGTGTATACTGGCTGAAGATATACCAGATTCCCCAAGCCGGAAGAGCTGCAAAGGGCAAGGCGATAGTTAATCTCATAGGAGTATCGAAAGACGAGAAGATTACGGCGGTTCTTCCTGTAAAGGAGTTTATCGAGGATAAATTTGTTATAATGGCGACCAAGCGGGGAATTATCAAAAAGACAGACCTTATTGCCTATTCCAACCCCAGGACCGGCGGCATCATCGCACTTACCTTGGATGAGGGAGATGAACTTATTGATGTCAAACAGACCAACGGAGATCAGGATATCTTTCTGGGCGCCAGGAAAGGCAATGCGATCCGATTCAACGAGAAGGATGTTCGTGCCATGGGAAGAACATCCCGTGGTGTAATCGGCATTAGAATGACAGCCGATGATGAAGTGGTTGGTATGGAGGTGTTGAGCGACAACAATTCCATCCTGACCGTTTCGGAAAATGGATTTGGCAAGAGAACGGAGATTCTGGAATATCGCCTTCAGTCACGGGGTGGAAAGGGTATTATTAATCTCAAGACCACGCCGAAGATCGGGCTTGTGACACGCATAAAACAGGTTACCGGCGATGAGGATATTATGCTGATCAGTAATACGGGAAACATCATACGGCTTGGAGTGAACGAGGTTTCCCTCCTGCACCGCAGTACCCAAGGAGTCAAGCTGATAGATCTGGACGATGAAGAGACGCTTGTAGGGCTGGCAAGGGCGGAACGCGAAGAGCCTGATATGGGTGAAGAGTTGTCCGCCGGTGAGGAGTCGGAGACGTTTGATTTCTGATGCAGGATACACTGTAAACCCATGATCATAAACAGTTATAAAATTTCAAATGCAAGTTCGGCTTGTTACAAGGGATAAAATTAAGGTAGGTGACAGGTTATGAAAAAATGGGTGATGATAATCGCAGGTGTTGTAATTGTCGTTGTCGCAATTCTATTTGTAGTGGTTATCTCGAATCTTGGTCCCGTGATAAAAACGGCCGTCAATACATATGGGCCGAAAATAACAAAGACAGATGTTCATCTGTCGGATGTGGATGTCTCTCTACTGTCTGCGCAAGCCGAAATAAGAAAATTCTATCTCGGGAATCCGGCTAAATTCAAGTCCCCGGAAGCCATGACAGTTAGATCTATTTACATTGATATGAATGAAAAATCGCTGCTCGAAAACCCCATTATAATTGAAAAGATTGAAGTGGTTGCCCCTGAAATTACCTATGAAAAGATGGACGGGACAGACAATTTTCAGACCATCCTGAATAACATAAAAAGGACGGCCGGAGCGGAAAAAAGATCAGAGAAAAAATCCGGAGGAAAAGGCAACGGGAAAAGGATAATAATAAAGAATTTCATTCTCAGAGACGGAAAAATCAAACTGGTTACGTCCATACTCGGGGGGGAAGGGATATTCTCACCGTTACCCGATATACACCTCACGAACATAGGTCAAAAAGATGATGGTGCGTCACCGGCGGAGGCGCTTAAGGAGATATTTACAACACTATACGCAAAGATCATTTCCCCTGACGTTACGAATATTCTTAACAGCC
>Ga0222702_1000276_pt1 | contig 14730 bp, 15 predicted proteins | sample AntAcemetage1504_FD_181152 | JGI IMG/M metagenome (GOLD analysis project Ga0222702, IMG submission 181152) | Saline water microbial communities from Ace Lake, Antarctica - #1504 | ecosystem: Environmental > Aquatic > Non-marine Saline and Alkaline > Saline | place: Antarctica: Ace Lake...
TCAAAATAGCCCTGATTTAAGATACCAACCTCGTTATCATAGGCTTTCCCACTTACATACTGCCATGCTCCATTCTCATCCGGCATGAACAGCGTGACCCTGCCATCGTGCGATTTCAGATACCCGATAGTGCCATCCGGCGTCTGCATATCCACAAGTTCGATATGTGCCCGGTCCGGTGCCTCAGACGAACCGGCAGCGGCGATTAATGGCGCCGTCCATAACCGGTAGAGCATCCGGTACGAGGAAGACCCCACGTCATAGGCATAGGTCTCAGTCAGCGTGCCATTTTCGTACCAGACGACATCATATGAATCAACGATCAGATCTCCGCTATATGCAAGACCGGCACCTGAGATAAGTGAGGCACCAGCGATCGCAGCAATCGCAAGCAGCAGCGTTGCCACAAAAAGAACGACAATCTGAGTCTTTTCTTCCATTTGTTATATCCATTCAGAACGAGATCTTCGGGGCTTCTTCCAGATGTTCATCCTCAAACTCAAGATAGTCAAGCTTTTTCATATGTATCATATTGCCAATGATATTCGACGGAATCGTCTCCAGCATCGTGTTAAACTGCTGTGAGATGTTGTTGAAGGTATAGCGCTGTCGTCCGATCTCTGCCTCAAGATCCTTTACGGCACCCATAAGATCTTTTACAGTCCCGGAGGTCTTGAGATCCGGATAATTCTCCATGACCGCAAAAAGCCTGCCCAGTACTGACCGGGACTCTGCCTCGATCTGACTGAGATCTCCTGCACCAGCCGAGCCAACACTGCTGCGCATTTTTGTAACGGATTCGAGCGTATCCTTCTCGAAAGCAGCATAGCTTTTCACTGAACCAAGCAGTTGATCAATCATATCAAGGCGTTTCTTCATCGCGACCCGGATCTGACCAAGTGTCGCTTCAGAGGCGTTCTTCAGACGGAAATATTTGTTGTAAATGCTCACAAACCACAGAACCAGTCCTATGAGAATGAGCACAAGCAGAAGGGGTATTAGCCATTCAAGCATCGATAATCACTGATTACAGATCAACCTTTTAAGGATAAGAAGTACTCTCTCCGGTTGACAGGGCAGTTGCTATCCTACAAAAAAATCAAAGAAAAAAGGGTGTATTATGCCAGATAGTCCGCTGGCTCAGGGATATTCTCTTTAAGACCCTTGCGCTTACGGATTTCTTTGACAACTTCTTTGAGCATGCCGCCCGGCACGGTCTCAAAGCCTGCGAATTCAGTCGACCACATGGCACGTCCTTCAGTAACTGAGCGGACATCGCCGGCAAACCCAAAGAGTTCTGCCACTGGTGCCTTACCGACAACGATCATCGTGTCACCCTCAGACTTCATATCGTAGACCTGACCACGGCGACCCTGAATCTGAGCGGTTGCAGCGCCCATGTGATCCTGTGGAACAGTGATCTGAAGAGTCTGCATCGGCTCAAGGAGCGTGTCGTTTGCAAGCAGAAGACCGGCTTTAACCGCTGAACGCACTGCTGGAATGACCTGTGCAGGACCACGGTGAATAGCATCCTCGTGGAGCTTTACATCAACAAGGCGAATCTTCACATTCTGAACGAGTTCATCAGCAAGCGGACCGCCTGCCAGTGCCTCACGCCATCCGTCAAGCACCAATTCCATCGTCTCGTTGAGGTACTGAATACCTTTCGTCATATCGAAGAACATATTTGTTCCTTCAATGGCGGTAAGACTCTTGGCCTCAATCTTGTCAAATCCTGCCTCAAGAAGAACATCACGGCGTTCAAGGGCCGGAAGATCCATTGAGATGACATTGTCCTTAAGTTTCTGAACAACCTCAGGAGCAAGTGGCTCAAGAACAATGTAGAACCGGTTGTGGCGGTTCGGTGACTTTCCTTCGACCGGACCTGCACTGCCGGTGATGGTCTCACGGTACACAACAATTGGTGGAGAGGTAACGATCTCGACACCTTTATCACGGGCAATACGGCCGGTGATAATCTCAAGGTGCAGTTCTCCCATACCAGAGATTAAGTGTTCGCCGGTCTCCTCGTTGATGGTAACATTCACTGTCGGGTCTTCCTTTGCGACCTGACGCAGAACCGTAACCAGTTTCGGAAGATCCTTCATGTTCTTTGCTTCAACAGCAACAGTCATGACAGGTTCAGAGTAGTGCTTGAGCGACTCAAACGAGGTCATCTCCATGAGTGAGGTAACAGTTGAACCGACAATAGCGTCTCTTAAGCCAGTAACCGCAGCGATGTTTCCTGCCGGAAGTGACTCAACTTCAATACGCTCAGCACCCATGAAGATACCAACCTGCGTTAAGCGGTTGACTTTCTTTGAGGTGCCCATCACGTAGAGCTCATTACCCCGTCTCAGGGTTCCTGAGAAGAGACGTCCGGTTGCGACCTCACCAGCATGTGGATCAAAGGAGATATCGGTGACCATCAGACATGCCGGACCATCAGGCTTACAGTGAAGCATGCTCTGTCCTTCATTGGTTGACTGGTCACCATGCTGCCAGATAATCGGCACACGGCGTTTCTGCGCATCAAGCGGATCAGGAAGGTGGCGGACAACCATATCAAGAACAACATCACAGAGAGGGCTTGACTTGGCAAGCGACTTCATGTCATTGGCCTTACACTTGTCGAAGACATCCTTGAATGAGACACCACTCGTCTTCATGAACGGTACAGAGACAGCCCAGTTATATAATGCTGAACCAAATGCGACAGTTCCCTCGACAGCGTCAAGTTTCCATCCATTTTTGTATGCCTCTTCATTCATGCCTTTGATGAGCTTGTTGACCTTGTCGATAACCTGACCAAGGCGAATCTGCATCTCCATATGATCGACCTGCAGCTCATTAATGAGACGGTCGACCTTGTTGATGAACAGAACCGGGCGGACTCCCTCTTTGAGAGCCTGGCGAAGCACAGTTTCAGTCTGTGGCATCGTGCCTTCAACAGCGTCGACGAGAACAACAGCTCCGTCCACAGCACGCATTGCACGGGTGACATCTCCACCAAAGTCAACGTGACCAGGAGTGTCAATCATGTTAATGAGGTATTCCTGGCCCTTGTACTCGTGGACCATTGAAACGTTTGAAGAATCAATGGTGATACCACGGGCCTGTTCTTCCGCATCAGAGTCCATCCAGCACGCTTTTCCGGCAATTTCCTCACTGATCATCCCTGCTCCGGCAAGGAGATTGTCAGAAAGCGTTGTCTTTCCATGATCGATGTGTGCGACAATTCCAATATTGCGAATGTGAACGGGATCGTTCATCAATACGGTCACACGCTCGACCATCTTTTTCCGTCGTGTCATATCAAATAACCTTAAAAAAAGAGAAATTAACGTGCAGACTTTGCAACACGTTCGCGTTCTTCTTTCTTTCCGACAGCATAGCTGCGTGAATCACCGTTCGCGGCGGCGATCAGTTCTTCTGCAAGAACCGAAGAAGCTGACTTTTTCTTTTTCCGGCTTCCCTTTCTCACAGCATGGGCAATGAAACCAAGGGAGGAGTCAATCCGCCTCTGTGGAGCGGTATCGACCGACTTAGGCACATTGATACCACCATACTTGAGGCGTACGGTTTCTTCGCGCGGACCGGCGTTGCCGACAGCATCCACAAAAACTTCAACCGGATTCTTTCCAGTTTTCTTGTAGATGATCTCAAAGGCATCCTTGACAATACGGGTTGTCAGTTCTTTCTTGCCGGTGTTGTCCGCAGTCTGCATCAGCTTGTTGATCAGGCGCTCAACAATAAGCATATCTGATTTAAGGAACCGCTGATCGTTCATCCGTCCACAGGAGTGGGGGACAATCATCGAGTCAAGGCTGACGTAGCGCACAAGACCCGGATCGTTAATCTGTACCTCTGAGAGATCCCAGCGTCCAAAGAGTAAATACTTCGGGCCGGTTTTTTCCGGTGCTTCTGTGGTCTCTGCCTCAGTAACCCCAATCTCTTCAGCGACAGGAGCTTTGGTAAATTCTTCTGCCATGGTGATTATCTCCTTGGTTTCTCTTTCCTGCCAGTGACCATTTCACGAAGGCAGACACTATTGACGGCGATTACTTGGAAACGGACACCAGGAATATCTCCCTTTGACCGGCCCAGACGTCCACCGATACCTTCGATGGTGACTTCATCGTGTTCATCGATGAAGTTGATGGCACCGTCGCCCACAGCAAACGCTGTGACCTGACGGCCGTTCTTGATCAGCTGTACACGAACACATTTCCGGATAGCTGAGTTCGGCTGTTTTGCCTCGACACCAACCTTTTCAAGCACAATTCCGCGAGCCTGCGGTGCGCCTTCGAGAGGATCGGACTTAATGTCAAGACCTAACTGGCGCCGCGAATAGTTCACATCGCGCCAGCGACTATTTTTTGAATTCCGTTTACATTTACGGGCTGCAAATTTTCCATTTCCCATGTTTGAGATACCCCCACGTTGTGGTATGGCATATGAATTGGTTCCCTGTGAACAGGAAACCAAGCGATTTCGCGCGAAACTGATACCTATATGACAGGTGAGACAACCACGCACACAAAAATATATGTGAAGAGATCTGCCCACATGGAGTTTCAGGTCAGGATTAGCCCTGCCTGTGCCTCACCGCCGCTGTCACGCAATACCGAATTTCTTCTTATATATGAGTTCGTCACAATATTAAAACCTGCGTGCGCGGTCTGCCACCACCCAAGAGAAGAAGTGGTCTGCGGGAGAAATATGTAGACAGATGCTCCATAAATTATACAAAGAAGTCTACTTTGAATCCGCCCACCGCCTGCTTCATTACGAAGGTAAATGCAACCGGATTCACGGCCATCAGTTCAGGGTTGAGGTCTGGCTGGAAGGCGAAGTCGATCCGACGACACAGATTCTAGTGGACTACAACATTCTCAAACGGATTATCAACCGTTTTGATCACCAGATCATCCTCAACCGCGAAGACCCGATGGTGCCGGTCCTCTCCACATTTCAGGAGGTCATTACTACAACCGGCGACCCAACATCAGAACTACTGGCGCGCCTGATAGCCGATGAGATCAACACAGAGTGCGGGCAGGAAAAGCGTTCCATCGCTGTCACAAAAATCCGGGTCTGGGAGTCCACCAGCTCCTATGCCGAAGTTAGTTATTAATCAAAAATTTTCAGGATCATTCGGGTGATAATAACATGAGAGTGGTTGAGATCTTCAAAAGCCTTCAGGGCGAAGGACGAGCACAGGGACAGGTTGCTACCTTCCTGCGCCTCGCAGGTTGCAACCTAAACTGCGCTTGGTGTGATACACAGTATGCCAGAAGTGCAGGTGCCGGGACAGAGATATCGACCGAAGAAATTGTCAGACAGATAACAACCCTTGGCTGCCGTCGAATCTGTATCACCGGCGGCGAACCACTGGTGCAGAAAGAGAATCTCATCCCTCTTTTGGAATGTCTGGCTGGTGAGCGCTATGAGATCTCAATTGAGACAAACGGAACCATCGAATTTAAAGAACTTTTATCCTATGCCACAGTCTGTATGGATGTAAAGTGTCCTTCTTCAGGCGAAATTTCCGACCTGAACCTTCTCGCAAACCTCCGGGAGGAGGATGTCGTCAAGTTCGTAATAAGTAACGGGGAGGATATTCTGTATGCCGAGAAGATTCTCCACGACCACCGGATTGATGCACTCATTATCTTCTCACCAGCCGAAGGTTCAGATATGCGGATGATCGCAGATACTGTGCTGGAACGGGATTTGCCGGTGACAGTGCAGATACAGCTTCATAAAGTTCTGGGAGTGCGATAATGAAAAAAGCAGTGTGTCTTCTCTCAGGCGGGATGGATTCGACAACACTCGCCTATGTTGCAAAAAACGAAGGATACGATATTTGTGCTCTTCATATGAGTTACGGGCAGCGAACCGAAGAAAAAGAACGGAAGTGTGCAAAAACAGTCGCAACAAAGCTCGAGGCGGCTAGGTTTCTCGAGGTGGACCTCAAATACCTGACAACGATCGGTGGCAGCAGTTTAACTGATCAGCAAATCCTGATTGCCGACCATGATGACGAGGGAGAGACCGAAAAAAATCAGAACGAAGAAAGAAGCTTACCTAACACCTACGTTCCCTTCAGAAATGCCAACCTGCTCTCCATTGCCACCAGTTATGCTGAAGTTGAGGGTGCCGAAGCGATTTTTATCGGCGTGCAGGCATCAGACTACGCCGGATATCCTGACTGCCGCCCGGAATTTGTATCGACATTTCAGCAGGTGATCGACCTCGGCACGGCAGATGAGACCAAAATTACCCTGAAAACACCGTTTGTCAACCTGAATAAGACCCAGATCCTCCGCCGGGGCATGGACCTTGGCGTGCCCTACGAAGATACCTGGTCCTGCTACCGGTCAAACGGACCGGCGTGTGGGACCTGCGATTCGTGCTGGTACCGGCTTAAGGCGTTTTCTGAGATGGGTATCCACGATCCCATCCCCTATGCAGACAGGTGAATTACCATGACACCAGTCATCTTTGACAAAGGAAGAATGCGCATCGAAAAGATGACAGTCACACTCCCTTCCGGCAGGAATCTCGACCGCATCGTTGTACGACCGGGTCACGCCGTCTCTATGCTGCCGGTTGAGGGCGATCACTGTTATCTGATACGCCAGTACCGCTATCCGATAAAAGACTGGATACTCGAAGCCCCGGCAGGCACGATGGAAACAGGGGAAAAACCAATCGAAACGGCCCATCGTGAACTCATCGAGGAGACCTGCATGCGGGCTGAAGAGCTCATCCCCCGTGGTTTTATCTACACCACACCAGGATTTACCGATGAGATCATCTGGCTCTTTGAGGCCCGGGGACTTACTCCCTCAGAGGAGTTTTCACCGGACGAGGACGAAAAGATCGAGGTCATGAAAGTCCCGATTGCCGACCTGGCAGAGATGATACATGACGGACGGATCGTAGATGCAAAAACCATCTGCCTTGCGGTAAGCTGCCTTGGGTGGGGGCAATGAAAAGAATACTCGCCGGGACGATTGTCCTTCTGCTCATCTTTGCCGCCGGATGTGCCGGGACAGAAAGTACAGCCCCTGAGCCATCTTATTCGGTTTCAGAAGAAGGAGTTCTCATGATGACACTCCCCGCACCCGAATACGAAGAGAACATCCTCGCAGCCAACGGAACCATAACCCTCTCAGAGATCATATTCACCCAGTCCGGGAAACCGGTGGCAGCACTCCTTGCGATGCCCGACGAACCGGTAGCAGGAATCGTCTTCGCACCCGGAGCCGGCGTAGTAAAAGAGGCCCATAAAGACCGTGCCATGCAGTATGCAGATAAAGGCATTGCATTTCTGGCACTTGACATTCGCGGAAATGGTGGCGAAACCGCCGGGCACCCCCTGAACCTGCAGGCCGACTACGAGGCATTTGCGACCGGCGCATGGCCCCAGACATACCAGACGGTTGGGGATATGACAGGAGCAGCAGAACTCCTGAAAGCACGGGCAGATGTTTTAGTCTATGCGATGGGTTCATCAAACGGTGCCATGTACGCCACGATTGCAGCAGCAAACGATCCCACCTTTGCCGGGTATATCGGTGTCTCAGCGACCGGATTTAACAATGCCTGGAGAGAATATCCCGGAGATGCAGGAATATTTCTGCGCTCAGTCGACGCCGATGCACAGATCTCTCGGATTGCTCCCCGGCCGGTTCATCTGCTCCATGCACCAGCCGATGAGATCATCCCGTATGAAAACGGAGAGCGACTCTTCACAAATGCCGGGGAACCAAAAACCTTCACGGCGTTCAACGGAAGTCACGGCTTAAACGACGAAACAGATAAGGAGATTCTCATAAGTCTTCTTAACCTTTAAACCAATTCCTTACCAATATATATACACTTTTTATCTCAGGCGGAGGCAGAGATGACCGATATAAAAGAACTCGACAGCGCACGAAAACGCTATGAATTCAAGAAAACTCTTGAAAAGCTTGAGGCCAAGGAAGGAAGCGGCACCGAGCTTATCACCATATACATCCCCCCGGACAAGCAGATATATGACGTAACCAGCCAGCTGAAAGATGAATTCGGGCAGTGCTCCAATATTAAGAGCAAGCAGACCCGCAGCAACGTGCAGGCCGGGATTTCCTCCATTCTTTCGCGCCTGAAATATTATAAGCGGCCGCCGGAGAACGGGTTAGCTGTATTCTGTGGCGCTGTAAAGGCAGGCGGAGACCGGACCAATATGGAATGCACTATCTTTGAGCCACCCGACCAGGTCGGGCTGTATATGTACCGGTGCTCCTCCAACTTTGAGCTTGAGCCACTGAAACAGATGCTGGTGGAGAAAGAAGTCTACGGACTCCTTGTCATCGACCGACGGGAGGCCTACGTTGGATTTTTGCGGGGTAACCGCATTGAACCGATCTCCGGCGCTACCTCCACTGTTCCCGGCAAGCAGCGTAAAGGTGGTCAGTCTTCGATGCGTTTCCAACGCCTGCGCCTGATTGCCATCAACGAGTTCTACAAGAAAGTCGCTGACCGTGCCAATGGGATCTTCCTTGCTGAACCCGACTTCCACAAGCGTTTCAAGGGCGTGCTCATCGGCGGACCAACGCCTACCAAGGAAGAGTTCTTCGCCGGCGCCTATCTTAACCACGAAATACAACAGAGAGTTCTTGGCCTCTTTGATGTTGCCTACACCAACGAATCCGGCCTTGCCGAACTGGTAGACAAAGCCGAAGACGCACTTCGCGGTGTAGAGGTAATGAAAGAGAAGAAGGTCATGGACCGCTTCTTCAAGGAACTGGTAAAAGAGGAGAGTCTTGCCTCCTACGGTGAGGAGAGTGTGCGCAAAAACCTTGAAATCGGAGCGGTGGACATGCTTCTTCTCTCATCGGTGCTTCGAAAATCACGCCTGACCCTCAGATGCCAGAATTGCGATTACTCACGTGAGGAAACGATACAGGTCGAGCCGGGCAAGTCTTTCTCGGACTTAGACCTCGGGATCTGCCCGAAATGTACTGCGCCGGTCTATCTTGCCGAGGAGACCGATATCATCGACGAGATGACTGAGTTTGCAGATTCAACCGGCACAAAAGTCATGATCATCTCTGACGACTTTGAAGAAGGATCAATGCTCTACAATGCATTCGGCGGAATCGCAGCGATTCTCCGGTACATAACAGGATACTAAATTCGAAAAATTACTGACAACACAAGGAACCATACGACCAATGTATTTTAAGACATTTGCCACCATAGAACAGGCACTACAGGAAGAGACAGGCGTCGAAAACGTGCTGCTTGGTGCCGGGGGAGACCACGCCGACCTCACCTCAACAGTTGCCTTTGCCCTCGCGAAAAAGAGAAAAATGGCGCCGGTTGCTATCGCTGAAGAGATCGCAGAGAATATCCGCCCCCGTCTTGCAGAGGCAGGCGTTGAAGTAACAACCATCGGCCCGTATATCAACTTCATCTTTGGGCCGGAGTATCTCGATACCACCATCATTCAGGCCATCCGGCCTGGTTACGGCGCCCTTCCGGCAAAGGACGGAAACGTCTGCATCGAACACACCAGCGCCAATCCAAACGGACCACTGCACGTGGGCCATATCAGAAACTCGGTCATCGGCGATACTCTGGCCCGTACCTTTCGAAAAGCCGGTTATTCCCTGGATGTTCAGTATTATCTCAACGACATGGGCCGCCAGATTGCCATCGTCAGTTATGGGTTTGACCATCTTGACATCCCGCAGAACGAGGGAGAGAAAGACGACCATTACGTGGCCAGAGTCTATGTTGCCGCAAACCGTGCAGTAGGAGAGGACGAGTCTGTTAAAGCAGAGATCAACCGGCGCATGGGACTTATCGAGCAGGGCGACGAAGAGATGGTGCAGAAATTCCGGGCCTGTGTCTCGATGTGCGCTGAGGGCATCAAAACAACTCTCGCAGCACTCAACACCCCGCACGACCGGTTTGTCTGGGAGAGCGATTTTGTACGGGACGGCTCAATGCAGCGGATCCTGTCTGAGGTTTCAGCACTCCCTGAGGCAATACATGACGGAATCCTCGCCGTTGACCTTACGGCCTTTGGATTTGAGAAGGAGTATGTGCTCCGGCGCTCAGACGGAACCAGTGTCTACGCATCACGGGACCTTGCCTACCATGAGTGGAAGGGAGAGCATTTCACCCGGTTTATTGACGTTCTGGGTGCCGACCATAAACTGATCGGCGCACAACTTCAGGCAACGATGAAGCTGATGGAAAAACAGCCCCCTGAGATTGTATTCTTTGAATTTGTTTCACTGCCGGAAGGATCGATGAGTACCCGTGCCGGGAAATTTATCTCAGCCGACGAACTCATTGAAGAGACCATCAGGCGTGCTTTTGAGGAGGTCACCTCCAAACGGCCGGAACTTCCGGAAGAAGAACGTCTGTCCATCGCACGATCAGTCGGTCTTGGGGCAGTCCGGTACGATATTGTCCGGGTATCTCAGGATAAATCAACAGTCTTTGACTGGAAACTGGCACTTGACTTCGAACGGCAGAGTGCACCGTATATCCAGTATGCCCATGCCCGGGCCTGCTCGATTCTGGAAAAGGCAGATGAGTTTGCGGTCACAACCGGCTACACCACCGAATCAGAGATTGCCCTCGCTAAGAAGATAGCACTCCTGCCATCGGTAATAGACGAGGTAGCCCGTGATCTCCGGCCCCATGTGCTTGCCATCTATGCCCGTGAACTGGCCGATCTCTTTAATGGCTTCTACCATGCCGATCCGGTCTTAAAGAGCAAAGGAGCCATCCGTGACCGCCGCTTAACTCTCGTAACAGCAGCACAGAACACCTTAAAGGAAACCCTGGAGACCCTTGGTATCAATGCAATCAGAAGCATGTAAGGCCCTGAAGAAACAGGGCTATCAGTTTTTTAATTCCCGTTCATCAGCAGCGCTCAAACCCTGTATGTGGAACAAACGTTCACTCAAAGGAGAGGGTATCTGCTACAAACAGAAGTTCTATGGCATCACAAGTCACCGGTGCGTTCAGCTTACACCGACACTGCAGTGCAACCAGCGCTGCCGCTTCTGCTGGCGTTCGATGGAGCACGAGGTAACAGCAGAAGAGGAGATCGACCCGCAGGAGATGGTGGATAAGATTCACTTCTACCAGAGAAAAGCACTTGCCGGCTATAACCCGATTGCCAGGACCTCTCACGTCGATCCGGAACTCTGGAAGGAAGCGATGGATCCGAATATGGTCGCCATCTCACTCTCCGGCGAGCCAACCTGTTACAGTCGTCTCCCGGAACTTATCGATATTCTCAACGCGAAGGATTACACGACGTTTCTTGTTACCAACGGGACCCACCCGGAGATGCTCGAAAAGTGCCACCCTTATCAGACCTATGTCTCCCTTGACGCGCCGGATAAAAAGATCTACACCAGTCTCTGCCGTCCGAAGGGGGATTACTGGGACAAGGTTCAGCAGTCACTTGCGATGCTGGGTGACCGGCGTTCAGCGATTCGGATCACTGTCGTGCAGGGTATCAATGACGTGAAACCTGAAAACTATGCGAAGATGGTTCAGATGAGCGGCGCTGACTTTGTTGAGGTGAAAGCCTACATGTATGTCGGCTATTCGATAAAACGTATGAAACGTGAGAATATGCCGGAGCATGAATATGTGAAAAACTTTGCAAACGAGATCGCAAAGTACTGTGACTATGAAATTACTGATGAAAGCCCGATATCGCGGGTTGTTCTGATGGAGCGGCCGGATGAGATATAATACAGAGGAATTCAGGGAGTGTGCAAAGCAGGACTTCGAGAAGGCGTGGAATCTCGGAGCGGAGACGATGGAAGAGCTTCCGGTATCGAAGCGTTACCCGCGAAAGAGATATACCCGGGCCTCACCTCATCCCATCAGTGAGACCATCCAGCGTCTGCGCGAGACCTATCTTACGATGGGCTTTGACGAGGCACGGGTGCCCCTTTTTATCGAAGAGAGCGATGTCTACCGGCAGTTCGGGCCGGAAGCGAGTGCGGTTCTTGACCGTGTCTTCTATCTTGGTGGTCTGCCGCGCCCGAATGTGGGTATCGGTAAGAAGCAGATTGCCCTTATTGAGGATCTGACCGGCACAGTGGTCTCAGAAGAGGTCGAGGAGAACCTGCGAAAGACCCTGCACGCCTATAAAAAATCCACCCTCGACGGCGATGAACTGGCCCACGAACTGGCAGTTGTACTGGGCACGGACGACGGACTGGTCGTGCGCATCTTAGACGAGGTCTTTCCTGAATTTAAGGCCCTTGCGCCGGAGTCGTCCCGCACGACACTGCGCTCACACATGACCTCAGGATGGTTCCTTTCACTGGGAGCGATGTGGGATAAACAGCCCCTCCCGATTCGCCAGTTTGCTATCGACCGCTGTTTCAGGCGCGAACAGGAAGAAGGCCCGACCCGCCTGATGTCCTACCATTCAGCATCCTGTATCGTGGCTGGCGAAGGGGCGACTCTTGAGGACGGAAAAGCGGTTGTAGCAGCACTGCTCTCCGCATTTGGCTTTGAGGACTTTGAGTTCCGGCCGGATGAGAAACGCTCCAAATACTATATTCCCGATACCCAGACAGAGGTCTACGCAAAGCACCCGACCCACGGATGGGTTGAGGTTGCAACCTTTGGGATGTACTCGCCCTACGCTCTTGCCGAATACGGTATCGAAGTCCCGGTAATGAATCTGGGTCTGGGTGTCGAACGCCTCGCGATGATCGAGTATGAATCCGACGATGTCCGGGCCCTTACGACACCGCAGTTCTATCCCCGTTCCTACTCAGACACACAACTTGTCGCCGCCATATCGGTAAAAGAAGAACCGGCGACACCTGAAGGTCAGGAGATCGTCCGTGCCGTCGTTAAAACCGCCCTTCTGGAGGCTGATACCGAAAGTCCCTGTGCCTTTGAGGTCTGGGAAGGCACAATCGGCACCTCCCGGCTAAAGGTCATCGTCGAGGAGAAGGAGGAGAACTCCCGGCTCTGTGGCCCGGCAGCAAGAAATGAGGTCTTTGTGCAGGACAGTAAGATCCTCGGGGTGCCGGATACCAAGAATTATGCAAAGGTCCGGAAAAACGGTGTTTCAGCCGGTATCGGCTACCTTGAGGCGGTCGCAAATCTCGCCGCCGCACGCATCGAAGAGGCAGCACTCTTAGGAGAGAGCGCTGCTGTGCAGGTAAAAGTCGCAAAAATCCCGTCTGATGTAAACCTGAAAGTCGAACCCTGGGCAATGCGCTATCTGACCGACAACAACAAGAAGATCGACGTTCGCGGCCCGATCTTCGTTGCTGTCCGGTCAGAAATTATTTGAAGGACAGTTACTAGGCCAGCATAGAACCCATCCCAAACACTTTTATTCCCGTTTCACACAACTCCAGCTATGAAGAGATTTTTCGCAGTACCGCTACTCCTCATTCTAATCGCTCTCCTCACCGTGGCGGGATGCAGCGATGCCGGAAGCAGTGGTACAGAACCCACAGCAGCCTCAACAGCCGCACCAACTGAAGAAATGACAGTCGCTCAGGCCTCAATGGTCCCCGGACCAACCCAGAGCATCCCCGCTAATCAGGGCGTATCCTTTGAGATCAACCAAGATCCCATCACAGCTGATATCTCAGTAGGCTTTGCCGGGGGATTAGGACAGGCCCAGGTTTCGTACATTACCGCCAAAGCTACTTACCCGGACGGAACCACAGATAAAAAAAGCATTCAGCCCTTAAAGGGAAATGCTGCAGTTTTCAAAGGTCTGACCAATCAACCGGTTCGGATCGAGGTTACTGTGATGCTTGGCAATGTGCCATATAAGGTCGTTGACGAATTGGTGGTCAACAAGCGCACCGCGCCACCACCCTGAACATCTTCATTTCTTCTTTTTTTGCGGGAGTCTCAGCCGGGGCTCTGATGCTACATCGATATTTCAGGCACGGATTGGTAACAAAGAACGAACTAATTTACAGAATAACCATTAATGAATAAACTGTGCCTATGACCACTATCATCAAAAAGGCAACCAAAGACGAACGAGACATTATTGTCAGCAATAATTGTGCCATGGCACAGGAAACTGAGGGAATAACTCTTGAACTCAAAATAGCAGAACAGGGAGCGGATCGTGTCCTTGCAGACCCATCCAACGGCTTCTATCTGGTCATCGAACAGGAATCTAACATCCTCGGCCAGTGCCTGATCACCTACGAATGGAGCGATTGGCGCAATGGAAACTATTGGTGGATTCAGAGTGTGTACATTCTCCCTGCATTTCGGCGCACCAGGCTCTTTTCAAAGTTGTACCATTTCATCCGTAGCGAGGCAGAACGATCCAAAGAGTTCGTGGGGCTTCGTTTGTATGTCGATGAGAATAATCTCCCGGCAATGGCAACCTACGAATCACTTGGATTTGGATCGTCACACTACTGGATGTTCGAAACCGACATCTGAAAGAATTCTTCGCCGCAAACCTTTACCTCCTTTATGCAGATACTTCCTTTCGGTATCGGTGGTCACATCAGATGAGAGAAAATTTCAAGAATCAGATTGCAGCATCACCCTATATTTTCACTATAGGTGTTGCCGGAGACTCAGGGTCAGGAAAGACAACATTTACTGAAGGGATCCGATCGATCTTTGGCCCGGACATAGTCTCAACGATTTCTCTTGACGACTACCACACCCTTGACCGAAAGGCACGTG
>Ga0222702_1000292_pt1 | contig 14195 bp, 6 predicted proteins | sample AntAcemetage1504_FD_181152 | JGI IMG/M metagenome (GOLD analysis project Ga0222702, IMG submission 181152) | Saline water microbial communities from Ace Lake, Antarctica - #1504 | ecosystem: Environmental > Aquatic > Non-marine Saline and Alkaline > Saline | place: Antarctica: Ace Lake...
GCGGATTGACCCCCTGCCTCACCAAAGAATTGCTGTCTATGAACATATGTTGACCCAGCCGCGTTTACGTTTTCTTCTGGCTGATGATGCGGGCGCCGGCAAGACAATTATGGCCGGACTCTACATCCGCGAGATGCTCACTCGACGATTATTATCAAGGGTTCTGATAGTCTCTCCTGCCGGATTGATCGGCAACTGGGAGAGAGAGATGCGGCAACTTTTTAGCTTGTCATTCCGGATAATCAGAGGTCCGGATGCCCGTACTTCCAATCCGTTTAAGGATCTAGGTAGTGATCTGGTAATTGTCAGTATCGATACGCTGGTAGGGGATTCTATGTTTTCCCGTCTCCAGGAACCTGGGACTAAACCGTATGACCTGGTGATCTTCGATGAGGCTCACAAGCTCTCGGCTCGCCAGGAACCGGATGGAACGATTCGGAAAACCGGTCGTTATCGTTTGGGAGAAGCTCTGGCCGGGATTACTCATGAAAATAAGCGTTGGCAGCTTGAATGGAAACCAACCCACTTTTTGCTTTTGACGGCCACTCCTCATATGGGAAAGGATTTTCCTTTCTACTGTCTCTGGCGATTATTGGAGCCGGAGGTTCTATCAACCTGCGAGGCGTTCTTTAATTATCCCCAAACAGCCCGAGTAGAGCATTTTATCCGTCGAACAAAAGAAGAAATGGTTAACTACCGAAACGAAAAAATTTATCCGGAACGTGTATCAGATACGCTCAGTTATGATCTCTCGCAGGGTGAAATTAGTGAACAAGCGCTTTATGATGCTACGACCCAATATATCCAGATTTACTATAACAAAGCCAGTCTTCTGAATCGTACCGCTGCCCATTTTGCTATGAGTATCTTCCAACGTCGGTTGGCGAGTTCAACCTGGGCGTTACTCCGTTCATTTGAGCGGCGAAGCGTGAAACTCAAAAAGATCATTGATGCCATCCAGTCTGGTGAGATTACTCCCGAGCAATTAAATAACCAACAGAGACGATTGGACAAGGTAGAAGATATATCTTTTAGCAAAACCGCGGATGAAGAAAAAATTGAAGATGGCTGGGAAGAGCATGAAATCGCGGAAGAAGAGGTATTAGGAGCTACCGTAGCAACGAGCTTAGCTGAATTAGAGGTGGAGCGACGACAGGTTGAGAAACTGATCCGGCTTGCCCGGCAAGTTTATGAAATGGGAGAGGAATCCAAATTCGAGAAGCTACGCGAGATACTTGGCGACCCGCAATTCAAAGATGAGAAGCTTATTATCTTTACCGAGCATCGCGATACTCTAAATTTTCTGGTCCGCCGTATGGAGGGTCTTGGATACACCGGAAAAGTCGCTCAGATTCATGGCGGAATGAATTACAGAGAAAGAGACGAACAGGTAGAATTTTTCAGGAAGAAGAATGAAGATGATGGAGCACAATATCTGGTAGCTACGGAGGCCGCTGGAGAAGGAATAAATCTTCAATTCTGCTGGTTAATGGTCAACTACGACATCCCCTGGAATCCGGCTCGTCTCGAACAGCGCATGGGTCGCATCCACCGATATGGCCAGAAACACGACCCTGTTATTATTATCAATCTTATCGCCGGCAAAACTCGGGAAGGCCGTGTCTTGAAAATCTTACTGGAGAAGCTGGAAAAAATTCGCCGGCAGCTCCACTCAGACAAAGTATTCGATGTTATTGGTCGTGTATTTGAGGACGTTTCAATTAAGGATTACATGGCTCGGGCGATTACCGATGAGTCAACCCGGGAGATAGAAGAAGAGATAGCCGGGCGGTTAACTGAGGAACAGATCCTGGCGATAGAAGAGCGTGAACGGGTGCTTTATGGAGAAGGGGGCGATGTCAGTAAGGAATTGCCTCGATTAAAGGCCGCTCTGGATAAGGAAATTTATTGCCGTCTTATGCCCGGCTACATTCGGAGGTTTATAGAAAAAGCTTTTCCATTGTTGGATATAGATATCGAAGGTAACCTCAATGGCGTTTTCTCATTGAGGGAAAAGCAATCCGGCGCGCTTAACTTTCTCTGGCCGGTAATGGAGGCGTATTCCGAAGAACAACAGAATTTATTTACTATATTTAAACCCGTAGATAAAGATGAAGAAAAAGAAGGGATTTTCCTGCATCCCGGTGAACCTATATTTGATGCTCTCTGTCAGCAAGTTTACCGACGGTTTTGTGATGACGCCTTGAAGGGCGGAATATTTGTCGATCCAACCGCCCGCCGACCATATTTCTTTCATCTGGGGCTGGTTAAAATAGAAAGGAAGGCCGATCCGGATCTTAAGCCGCTTTCCCGTAGTGAAGTGCTCGAATATCGATTAGTCGGTCTTAAAGAAGAACAAGGGGGCACGATTGAAGAATGTCCGGTTGAGTATCTCTTAATGTTAATCGGGAAACAAGGATTACCGCCTTCCGCGATTCGGTTTGCCGTTACTATTAAAAACGCCGTGGAAAGGGCGGAAGAGTACATGTCAGAAAAGATCGCTCGGGGAATCGCCGAAGAACAGAAACAAGCGCTACTAAATTCCTTGCCGGAGAGAGAATCCTTTATTCGCCGGGGTTACGATTACCAGGAAGCAGAGCTCGCTGCGCGACGGGTGAAGCTAACCGCAAAAGTGCGGGCGGGGGAAGCCAGGGCAAAGCACGAGTTAGAAAGAGTAAAAGGAAGCCAGAGACAGCTAACTCAACTCCGCATGAAGGCACTAAGAGTATTGAAACGGGAACCGGAATTAATTGAACCTTCCGGGGTTGAATTTTTAGTTCACGCATTGGTGGTTCCTTCCAGTGATCCGGAAGATAAAAAACAGCAGGATAAAGCCATCGAAGCGATCGCCGTTAAAGTGGCTCGCTCGTATGAAGAAGCAGAGGGCGCTATAGTGAAAGACGTATCAACTCCCGCGGTTGCTCGGGAGGCGGGCCTGCTGGATTGGCCCGGATTTGATCTACTCTCCATCCATCCGGATGGAGAAGAGAGGGATATAGAGGTTAAAGGTCGCGCCGGTATCGGCGATATCGAGATATCTGAAAATGAATGGGCCAAAGCCTGCAATCTCCGGGATAAATTTTGGCTTTATGTTGTGTATAATTGCGGTAGCCCCCAGCCCAAACTACACCGGATTAAAGATCCCTTCGGGCAATTGCTTGTACGAGCAAAAGGCGGAGTAATTATTGATGAGCAAGAGATTATCACTTCAGCCGAATCTTAGATTTTTAAGGGGTTAATAAAACTAATGGATAATGACGAATTACATCGAAGAGTAATGCTCCTTAAAGAGAAGCTGGAAAAAGGAGATGTCAAGTTCCGGAGAGGACTTAGAGCGGCGAATTCATTATTGAATGTTCGCTATGGCGATGATGGGAAAGTAGATCCAGCTACAGTAGATAGTGGTGTTCGTTCATTATGTCTTATGATTGCTCTTGAGGAGCATATAGAGCAGTTAAAATCTACTCCTCTTTTGGATGTTCAGCGATCTTATTTTGATATTTTGGATAGATTTTTCGGTCATCCCTACGCTGAAATGATCAAGCATAATTCAAATCCACATGATATTGCCTGTGATATGGCATCTCAAAAAAATATAATAGATGCCTTTAAAAAAGATGCGACTGAGTTTGCAATTGGGATCAAGGAATTCTGGGAATATTATGCTCCTATAGTAAGTATTCATCTACAGGAGTTGCATGCTCTAAAAGCAACTTTTGGGGGAGATATTTTCCCCTCAGCATCTTCAAATATTGCATGTTCAACAGGTTTATATATCGACACAGTAATTCTCCCTGATCCATTACTTCGAGCGAGTACTTTTTACGAGATGATGCCTATAGACGGCGCTTATTTTTACCTAACCAAACATGCCTTAAATGCTCTTCAATATAAGAATTTAGCATTGGCAGATGTAAGTCCCCCAATCGTTGTTATTGCTCCTGATTATTCAATAATAGATCAATATGCAATGGAATACCTCAAAACTGTGGGAATGTCGGATCTCCTTATGCATTGCAGTAAGATTTTTGGCCGTCAGTTCGAGGAAGAAAAGCAACTTGATGATTTTCTGGAACAGATAAAAAGTGTAGCCGATTTATCAAAAATAACGAAAGATTCAAAACGCTTGCTTTTTGATGTCGAATGGAAAAATGACTCTATCGGCACACAATATAAGAAGTACTTAGATGAGGTTCAAAGTCAAGTGTCTCCTCAAAATAGATGGCATGGTGTAGGGAATACGGTCAAAATGAATATGTACGGCCGCATGATGCAGGTTAATGACTCTCTGTTTAAAAACCAGCGATATTCAGGAGTACCATTAATACAAGCACCAACTTCATGGCAATATTTACTATGGAAATATGAATACGATCAATTGCGTTCATTGAAAGTTAATCCCGAACTTAAGAGTTTGTTTATAACTCATGCTCTGGCGATTGACAAATCTTCCAAACTCAATTTGATTTCAAAAGTCCCCCCTCATGCTCTTATAGAATTAAGGAAACGAGGAGCTATGATAGAATTAAGGGAACTTTTTACAAAAGGGCTTGAAGAAATTAATGTAGCTGATGAACAAACCTTTCAGGAAGTAATTGATCAAGTTAGTATAAATATTGAAGAAGCCATTAAGGACCTGGAGAAGACGCTCGAAGATCTATCAGTTCGTAAACGAAAATATTTTGGTTATGATATAGGTCCATGGATTACGACTGGTGCTATTTCAATTACAGCGGCAACAACAGGGAATATACCCCTTGCTATTTTGGCCGCGGCATTCGGGATGTTTGGAATTCCATCAGCTAAAGATTTGTGGAAAAAATGGAAAGATATTTTAAAGGAAAATGATGAAGTAAAAAGATCTCCCATTGGAATTTTATTTAATACTAAATAGTTAGATTTTTATAATTGTCAATTTAAAAAAGGTCATATGGAATAATGAACAATAATCAGGATAAATCTCGATTAATAGAGCACGCATTTCCATTAAAACAAGCATCGCTTGATTCTGTTCATGAGAAGAACGTTCGGCATGGGCATATCTCGACATTGCATATCTGGCCAGCGCGGAGGCCATTGGCGGCATGTCGGGCGGCATTGATTGCTACTCTGTTGCCAGATCCGGGAGATCCGAAAAAGCGCCAAGAGCTGTGCGAAAAGATCGGGGGGCGGGTGGTCGAGAAGATCGAGAAGAAGAAGATGCCCAACGGTAAGATCGTGGAGAATATTAAAGAGGTGACTGAAGGTGGAATTCTCCACTGGAAACGAGAGACGGAGAATAAAGAGACTCTTGATTGGTTCCGGGAAGAGATTAAGAAAGCTTACGGCGGTCGGGCTCCTAAAGTACTTGACCCGTTCGCCGGCGGTGGCGCGATCCCGTTAGAAGCAATGCGGTTGGGGTGCGAAGTGACCGCGATGGATATCAACCCTGTTGCCTGGTTCATCCTGAAATGCACTCTGGAATATCCGCAGAAACTTGCCGGCAAGAAACTCCCTCTCCCTGATTTTATCCTGAAAGACCAGGAATTTATGGAGAAATATTTTAAGAGCCTAGGTTTTAAAGGGAAGCAACTGCGAACGCAGATGAATCGGATGGGCTTCGGTGAAGACCAGGAACCTGAACTAACAGGCTTTGAAACCCATGACGTTTCATTAGAGGCAGATTTAGCCTGGCATGTCCGGGCGTGGGGTAAGTGGGTGTTGAATCAAGCTCGAAAGGATCTGGCGAAATATTATCCAACCTACGCCGATTTCGAAGCATTAAAGCCATCTCATAAGAAGTGTAAGAAGCGTGAGATGAAATTGGTTCCTCTTAAAGAAGATGGGAATCCGGATATAGATGATTTAAATACTGAATTTGACGAGAGCTATTTAAATGATGAAACAAACCCTCGCTGGGTTGCCAAGCTGACTGTCGCTTATCTCTGGGCGCGGACAGTCAAATGCAAGAATTGTCGGGCAACAATACCACTTCTTAAGACGCAATGGTTATGTAAAAAGGCAAAGAAGAGAGTTTTGCTAACCATGGAGCTGAATGAAGAAAAAACAGGTGTAACCTTCGGAATCCAGAATGATGTCCCGGTGAAAGGTGTAAATACGGCCCAGCGTCGTGAGCATGACAAAATGATTGGAGCAGGGACAATGTCTCGTTCAGGAGCAACTTGCCCTTGCTGCAAAACGATCATGAAAATGGAGGATATACGTTTTGAAGGTCAGGCTGGACGATTAAGCGCAATAATGACATCTGTTGTGTTTGATGGGAAAAAAACGAAAGAATATCGTGACCCCTTTAAAGAAGAAATAAAATTGGTTCCTGAAGCTGAAATGAAAATTGAAGACGTTTTTCAGGGTATACCATTTGGGCTACCCAAGGAGAATTTACCTTCAATGGGAGCTCTTGGTTTTAGCATACCATCTTATGGTTTTGATAAGTGGTATAAACTATTTACTCCGCGTCAGCTTGTTTCCTTAGGTACATTTGTTAAATACACCCAATCTTTACTGAATAAATTATTGAAATCAAGTTACCCCATTGGGTGGACAGAAGCAATAGTAGCTGAGTTATCAATTGCTATTGATAAACTGGCAGATAGACAATCTGCTCTTTGTCGTTGGGATGTAGGTTATTCAAAAATAAGCAATACTTTTACAAGATTTGCTCTGCCCATTCTTTGGGATTATTGCGAGGGTAATCCCTTATCAGATACCACTGGAAATTACTTATCATGTGTTGAGTGGGTTGCCGAAGTAATTAACCATGTTTCTGAATTTCCAGAGAATACACCATTTCCTAGGTTATTGTGTGAATCTGCCATCAATGATCGAGAAATGTTATTCGACATAGTTTTAACCGATCCACCATATTATGATGCCATTCCATATTCAAATCTTATGGACTTTTTCTATATATGGTTACGCAGAAGTCTACATGGTCTATCTGATGAACTTGATCATAACTTTTTTAATACATTAGGGCCTAAATGGGATCATGAAAAAAGCGATGGCGAGCTAATAGATGATTCTGAAAGATTTGAAGGAAATAAGATTAAATCTAAAGAAGCTTATGAGAATGGGATGTATCGTGCCTTTCAAGCTTGTTATAAACAATTAAAGCCAGAGGGGAAATTGGTAATAGTATTTGCACACAAGCATCCAGATGCATGGGAAACTTTAGTTTCTGCAATAATTCGAGCTGGATTTGTTGTAGATGGCAGTTGGCCGATTCAGACAGAAATGGGTAATCGGACACGTGCTTTAGCCTCTGCCGCGCTTTCCTCTTCTGTATGGCTTATTTGCAGGAAGCGTCACGATTCATCAAAATCAGGTTGGGACAATAAAGTTCTTGAAGAAATGCGGGACAATATTGCCGAGAGCCTGCACGAATTTTGGGATGCGGGGATTAGGGGACCGGACTTTGTCTGGGCGGCGACAGGCCCAGCTATGGAAGCCTACAGCAAACACCCAGTTGTTAAAAAAGCCAATAAACCAGGGGAGGTAATGAAGGTTTCAGAATTCCTCCGCCATGTTCGTCGCATGGTTGTTGATTTTGTGGTTGGCAGGGTGCTTTCTCCATCCGGCGGAACTCAGGAGATTAGTGGCCTCGATGATGTGACTACATATTATCTTCTCCACCGTCACGACTTTGGTTTAGAGGACGCTTCGGCTGGGCCATGTATTCTATATGCTGTTTCATGCGGGTTATCAGATAAAGCTCTTGCCGATCAGTTTGATATCCTGGCCCGGACAGGTGGTAAATCAGGTGCGGTGGAAGAAGGGAAAGAAGCTAATGAAGAAGTGGGAGGAGGAACCGGTAGTACATTGAAACTAAAGAAATGGCATCAACGAAAGCGTCCGAATATGGGTTATGATCCGGCTATTGATAGTGCTAAAGCTCGGGCGGATTCACTTCAGCTGAAAATGGACATATTCCCTGATGAGGAAAAGCCAATCAATCGTCGAGAAATTCCATTGATCGATCAGATTCATCGCTTAATGCATCTATGGAAAGCTGGTGAACTGTCGAAAGTGAACGATTACCTGGATACCAGAGTGTTACTGCGAAACAATACATTCCATCAAGTTCTCCAGGCTTTGATAGAGTTGTCTGCTGCTGGCAGTGAGGAACGTTCAATCTTGGAAAGCATCAGCAACCATTTAAAGTCACGGGGTGTGACAGTGAGAGAAAAGCAGAAGACGATGTTTGAGGGATAGACAGCGCGTAGAAACAAAGAAGAAATATATTCAGATTAGAGGAACTGCAATATGAATATGAAAAGAAACGAATTAAGTTTAGTCAGCGATTTTACTCTTTGTGGAATATGGTGGTTACCGAAGAACCCCTCAGACACTATTTCTGGACGGCTAAGATATAACTACGCTAAATCTATTACCTTAGAACTCGATGGTGCTTTTGATTCCCAAGAAGTGATAAGAAGTGATGCTGTTGCCAAACCAAGGTTAATATGTGGGAGTACTAATGAAGGTAAAAAAATAATGTTAGTTGATTCTGTGGAATGTTCTTACAAAATGCATTTACCAGGAAAAGCAATTTCAACATATTTATCTAAGTATATGTTTATAGGAAATGAGTTCTTTTCTCTTGAAGAAACAAAACTTGAATCCGTTTTGTTAGAGTTTACAAATGTGTCCCCATGGTTAAAAAAATGTCCGCTTAAGGTTCCTCCTGGAATATTAAAAAATGGGAGGATTGATTGTAAAGCTCAGTATAATACTCCAAAGATCGATTCATTTTTCATTAAGAATATAGATGCGAGTATTCGCTTTGAATCGCGATTGGACTCTAATATATCTCGGACTAATTTGGATTGGTGCCATAAAGATTATATTCGTATCACTCCTAAAAGAAAGCAATACTTCTCTTGGTATCAAAGCATTATCTCTGATCTTAGGAGCCTCTTGAGTATTTTTATTTGGGATACAATATATCCGATAAAAATAGAATATTGTATTAGAAAACGTAGAAGCAGCATATTAAATGGGCGATATATTAGAGAAAATATTGATATGTATTATACCCAACCAGATTATATAGATATGGGGGAACTCATTCCTCCAAAAATACCATTTCCTTATGCGATCTTAAAAAAAGATATGAAAAAAATCTTGAATAACTGGTTTGTAAAATCGGAAAAGTTTAGATCATTATATGATCTATTCATTGGGGTTATGTATAACAAGGACACCTCTCTTCAGTTTAAATTCCTGGCTTTGATTCAAGCTTTAGAGTCATTTCATAGAGCAAAAGGCAGAGATAAATATCTCTCAATAGGAAAGTATAGCAAAATCGAGGATTGCTTAAAGAATGCGATTCCCGAAGGGACTCTACCTGATTTAAAACAATCTCTAAAAAGCCGCATAAAATATGGAAATGAATACTCATTACGTAAGCGGATGACCTTAATATTCAAATCGCTTAATAAAGAGCTTCGTGCATTAATCTCCAATGATTGGAAAAGATTTATTAATGAGGTCGTTGACACCAGAAATTATCTGACGCATAGAGATCAAGCTGCTAAGGCAAATGCACTTGACCTATACGGTCGGTTCCAAGCATGCGAAAAGCTAAAACTATTATTATTAATGATCTTATTAATAGAAATCGGTTTGACTAAAGATCATATCTACGCAGTCATATCAAATCACCCTAAATTGAATAAACACTATCAGTTGGTGTAACGATTAGATTAATCAGCCATATGAATAAGGAAGGGATATTAAAATTAATCAATTCAGGTGAGTCCGAAACGGTAGAGTTCAAAGAGAATTTTAACATGGAGGCGTTTGAAACCGTTTCGGCATTCGCCAATATAAAGGGTGGGACTATTCTCATAGGTGTCTCTGACAAAGGGAAGATTACAAATTAAAGAATATCAGGAAATAAGCGGAGTTTCGCGAATAACTGCATTCAGGGAACTCCAACGCATTGCGGAAAAGAAGGTATTCCGAATGATAGGTAAAGTCGGAAGAGGAACTAAGTATATCCTAAATGCTCTAAATGCATTATAAATATATCAAAGGGCTCATAAACGCCTCAAGATAGCAGTAAGCAAAGGAGAATTCTAATGAGCAAATTACCCTGGACCCCCTGGCATAAGGTAGTTGAAATACGCGATGATTTGAAGTCCGGAGAACTTACGTTGTCTATGTTTGCGGCTGATCTCTACGATGTAACGATGGGACGAGCCAAGCCGATTTATCAGGAGCCAGATGAATTTTTTGCTCTCACCTACCCGACCTTTAATCTCCGGGAATTGGTCAAGGATGTGCTTCTGCGTTTAGCCGGTAAAAGCGACAAGGCCATACGCCAGCTTCAACTTACCTATGGTGGAGGGAAGACGCATACGCTAATCACCTTGTATCATTTAGTACGCGATCCGGACAACCTTCCCGATCTCCCGGCGGTCAAAGAGTTCATCGAACATGCTGAAATCAAGCCACCGAAGACTCGCGTGGCGGTAATCGGGTTTGACCGCCTTGATCCGGAAAGGGGGATGGAGGTCCAGTCCCCGGATGGGAAAGTAGGGCGCTTTAAATACCCATGGACTGTTTTAGCGTTTCAATTGGCCGGAGAAGAAGGCTTGAAAATGCTGGGGATGGGGGGAAAGAAGGAGCGGGAAGAACCTCCCTTTACTAATGTTCTGGAGGAAATATTAAGCGTCCCCTTGAAGGAGGATCTCTCGACACTGGTTCTTATGGATGAGGTCTTGATGTGGGCTAGAACAAAGGTCGGTGCCGATCCGGTGTGGAATGCCCGACTGCAAGATTTTTTTCAATGTCTGACCCAGGCGGCAACCAAGGTTGACCGGTGCGCAGTGGTGGCGTCATTGCTGGCAACGGAAACATCGAAGTCCGATGACCTCGGAAAGAAAATCATTCATGACCTGTATGCTATTTTTCGGAGAGAGCAGGAAGAGGGAGTAGAACCGGTTGTCAAAGAGGATGTGGCGGAAATACTGCGGAGACGGCTGTTCAATGCGGAATCGTTAAAGAAGAGCGAAGCCTTTCCCTCTCACGTCGTCGCGGCTTTAAAAGGAATCACGAATCTTGGCGCGCAGAGCAAGAAAGCGCAGAAAGCCGCGGAGAACCGTTTTTTGCGAAGTTATCCATTCCATCCAGACTTGACTGATGTCTTTTATTCCAAATGGACAGGACTGGAGAGTTTTCAAAGAACCAGAGGTGTTCTGAGAACATTTGCTTTGGCTTTGCGGGAGTCCGCCAAGTGGGATACTTCTCCTCTTATCGCCGCCAATGTTTTCTTAGCCAATCCAGAAAAAGCAGATATATCAGAAGCTTTGCGAGAGCTAACGAATATCGCGGAAATGGAGGTATACGAAGGCAAACGGCACGCCTGGACAGCCATTCTTCAGGGAGAACTGGAAAAAGCGCGCGCCGTTCAGTTTGAATCCGCCGGCTTGGAGCATCGGGAAATAGAAGAAGGAGTTGTGGCAACGTTTCTTCATTCCCAGCCCATCGGAAAAAAAGCGCTGACATCCGAATTGATGGTTTTGTTAGGCCATACGCGTCCGGATAAGATCGAACTGGAAAAAGGGCTTAAAAAATGGTCGGAGATATCATGGTTTTTAGATGAAAGCGTTGAGACCGATAGTGAGACCAAGCTTCCCAAATCCTGGCGGTTGGGTTCGAAGCCAAATTTACGACAGATGCATCATGACGCGGTAACTACGAAAGTTTCATCAGATGTCGTTGAATCGATGTTGATTGATTCCATCGGGAAAAACCAATTACTTGCGGGAGGAGCAACCGCCGCCGGAGCCAAGGTCCATAGACTCCCGAATAAACCACGTGATATTGAGGATGATGGCGCTTTTCACTTTGCTATTTTGGGACCATCGGCCGCCTCAAATTCTGGGAAACCGAGTCTAGAAGCGAAGCGTTTTATAGATGAGACAACAGCAAAAGATCGCCCGAGAGTATACCGGAACGCAGTTGTTCTCGCTGTTCCGTCTAATGACGGTCTTGAAGTAGTCCGTGATCGAATCAGAGATTATTTGGGATGGGAGGAGGTCCGCTCCGAATTAAAAAAACAAGAGCAGGAGATCGATCCGATACGTTGGGCTACTTTGATAAATCACATTGATGAATCGAGAAGAGCCATCCCGGAAACTATCAGACAAGCCTATTGCATTGTAGTTACGGTATCAGAAAAGAATGAAGTGCAGGCGTTTAAGATCACGTCGGGCGATGATCCCTTATTTCAAATCATTAAATCAGATCCTCGTTCCCGAATTCAGGATACCGCGGTTACAGCCGGGGCTTCATTGCCAGGAGGTCCCTATGAACTCTGGAAAGAAGGTGAGTCTTCCCGCCGGGTAAAGGATCTGGTCGGGGCGTTTGCCCAGTTTCCCCATTTGCCAAAAATGTTAAACCGGCAGGCCATTCTGGATACGTTGATAGATGGATGTGTTCAAGGCACGTTTATTCTCAGCCTAACTCGGCCGGACCGTTCGATAAGAACATTCTGGCAGGAATGCCCCGATGAAAACGCATTAAAAGACCCAGGACTGGAAGTTGTCTTGCCGGAGCATGCCGAACTTACCAGCCTGAGATATGAACTTCTTGTCCAGAGCAAATTGCCCGACTTATGGAAAGATGGCGAATTAAAATATAGCGATGTGATTGACTATTTTTCCGGTGGCCATATTGCAAAGGTACCCGGAGAAGGTTACGAAGAGCCGGTAACTATACCAAAGGTTGATCGCAAGATTCTTGATGAGACTGTCAACGAAGCAGTTCGTGCTGGAAAGCTATGGCTCACTTCAGGGCCGGCCAGTATTTTGGGTGAAGATATTCCCGCCGGGATTTTGACGGATGACGCGGTATTACAGCCTCAGCCTGAGCCAATTTCAGCCACTGAATTACTCTCCGAAACTTTACCTAACGCCTGGAGTACTGGCAAGACCACCGCGTTGGGTATAGGTACGTCTCTCTCTAAAAAAGCTGGGAAGATATTGCCGTGGATAACAGTTCGAGACGCAATCGATGGAGCTCTGAATGCCCGTTTCCTTGAATTGACTGAAGATTCCGGCCCCTGGCCGTGCGATTTTGCCGGTGCGAAAAAAGTAAAAATTAGAATGCCAAAAGAAGCTCCACCGCCAACTCCAACACCCACTCCAGGGCTACTCATTGCCGAAGCCGATCTTGAACCTAATCAGATTCAGGACTTAGCTGAACAAATTCCCGAGATCACAAAATCCGCAGCGGGCAGTGATTTGAAATATCACCTTCGGATTGAACTCAAGGGTGATGAGCAAACAGCGCCTGAAGTTGCAAAGAAATTAAACCAATTATTAAAAAAGGTTTCTGACGACCTTCAGTTGAAAGAATAGACTGAGAAGAGGAGCGATAAGAAATGAGCCAACATGCATTATTTCATTACAGTATAACCATTAAAACAAATGATGAAGCAGTTTTGCATTGCCTGAGATCACTGAGTCAATACGCTCAGCAAACCGGTAATAAAAGAATTCCGTGGGGTGGAACCAAAAGGGGAGATTGGGAAAGAGACGGCTATTCAGTAACATTTCACTTTTCGAGTCTAGAATATAGAAACATATTCTTAAACGAAGTTTCTCGACTTCTTTCTAATGATCTTTGGAAGAAAATTGGAGAAAATGATAATGATCCGGCAGTTCCACAAAGTTAAATATACATATCTTGATGAACCCTCGATCCCCAATACCGCCGAGTCTTAGGCCTCCAGCGGATGGTTGTGATGCAGTAGGACTTAGTATTTGGGGTGTGACCCTAAGTTTTCTGTATTCAGAAACAATTTGCTAAGGAAAAATTAGTGGGGGTGCAAATATGACTATAGTATTGGGATATACTAACAAACTTCTAAAGAAGTCGATGCTGTGTGCCGATGATTTAGAAATGTATAAACAGACAAGAACAGACAAAATTACTCTAATCGGAGATAGATATGCAATAGCAGTCATTGGCATCGATACATTAGACTATTGTGCTAATTTCTTTTCATATTTTAACAGTTTTTCCAATTATAAATTTCCTCAAAGTGTTGAACTATTAATAAACCCGGAATCGGCAAGTAGCGCCGGGAAATTAAAAAATACCACATCTAAAAACTGTTTTTAGAATCCTGGGAAACAAAAGACTGCACACAAGGCGATCTAAAGTGTTTCATCAACTAAAATGGC
>Ga0222702_1000295_pt1 | contig 14107 bp, 17 predicted proteins | sample AntAcemetage1504_FD_181152 | JGI IMG/M metagenome (GOLD analysis project Ga0222702, IMG submission 181152) | Saline water microbial communities from Ace Lake, Antarctica - #1504 | ecosystem: Environmental > Aquatic > Non-marine Saline and Alkaline > Saline | place: Antarctica: Ace Lake...
ACCCGAAGATAAAAATCCCCTTGCCGGAATCAGTCCAAAAAGTGAAAAAACTTCTGCTGCTGGCGGGATATGGGCCGCAGGTGGACGCCTTTGAATTGAGCATGAACCGGGCCGCGGAGCAAGCAGCCCCCAAAGCCAAGGAGCTGTTTTGGGATAGCATCAAACAGATGACCTTTTCTGACGCCCGAAAGATACTCGATGGGAAAGAGAATGCGGCCACCCTATATTTTGAGGATAAGACGCGGGATCGACTTTCTGACATGTTCGAACCCATCGTACATACGTCCATGTCTAAGGTGGGTGTGACCCGCTCATACCAGGATTTAGATGCCAAGGTGAGGAGCATCCCTTTTGCAGAGTCTATGAGTTTCGATCTGGATCAGTATGTGACCAACCAGTCCCTAAATGGCCTTTTCCTCATGTTGGCGGAAGAAGAGCGGAAGATCCGTCAAGACCCGGCAGCGAGGGTGACGGATCTGCTGAAGCAGGTGTTTGGAGGAAAATAGGGGCACAGCGCTACGGTCGATTGGGAAATAGCGGTTTTGTAGGACCCCGTGTAACCCTATATGAGGAGGTGAATGATGAAAAAGGCAATCAAATGGCTATTGATAGTAGCGGGCGGGCTTGTGGTCCTGGTTATCGTAGCGCTTCTTGTCATACCGATGTTCGTGGACGTCCAAACATACAAACCAGAGATCGAAAAGAGGGTTTCGGAGGCGACCGGCCGGCCGTTTACCATCAATGGAGATCTCAAACTCTCTCTTTTTCCATGGGCGGGGCTGGCCTTTTCAAAGCTTCACTTAGGGAATGCCCCCGGTTTCCAGGAAAAGGATCTCCTGAGCGTTAAATCTTTTGAGGTGAGGGTGAAGCTTATCCCTCTTATATGCAGGAATATCCAGGTCGAGCGCTTCATCCTCGAAGGCCCCCGAGTCGTCCTTGAGAAAAACAAGAAAGGTGTGGCGAACTGGGAAGGCATAGGAAAGCCATCCGATGAAGCGGCAGCTAAACCATCCAAGGAGAAGGCGGAGATGAGGGAGACTCAACCTGGAGAGGCACTCTCAATCGAGGGCTTTGCCGTGGGTGAGTTTGCTGTCAAAAAGGGCGCTATTCTCTGGATAGACAGCACGAAAGGGGAACGCAAAGAAATCTCAGACGTGACGCTTCAAATGAAGGATGTCTCCCTGGATCAACCGGTTCAGTTCGTCTTTTCAGCAAAGCTGGACGGGCACCCCCTGGAATTAAAAGGAAGGGTGGGGCCTGTGGGCAAAGAGCCGGGCAAGGGCGCCACACCTTTGGACCTGACTGTAACGGCCCTTAAAAATCTGGTTGTCGGCATCAAAGGCAACATCGTCGACCTGTCTACGCGTCAGGAATTTGATCTGGCCATCAAGGTGTCTCCATGCTCACCTCGAAAGATTGTCAGCGCATTGGGAGAGGATTTTCCGGTCAAGACTGCAGACCCTGAGGCCTTGAATCGGATAGCCCTGCAGGCCAGGATAAAGGGGAATCCAAAGCGTGTATCGGTTTTGGATGGGGTCTTTGAACTGGATGAGTCAAAGGTCAATTTTTCGTTGAGTGCCAAGGATTTTTCCAAGCCAGATGTGGCTTTCGATTTTCAATTGGACCAGATTGATCTGGACCGGTACCTCCCACCGCCAAGTGAAAAGAAACCTGTTGAAAAAAGGAAAGAACCGAGCGCCCCGGCGCCTGAAAAAAAGAAAACCGATTACACCCAGCTTCGGAAGCTCGTCCTGGATGGCAAAATTCGTGTGGGAGCACTCAAGGCACACGGGGCCAGAATCCAAGACCTCTATCTTAAGGTCTCCGGCAAAAAGGGGCTTTTTCAACTCGACCCCCTCAGCCTGAAACTTTACCAGGGAGATGTCTCTTCCAAAGGAACTTTTGACGTACGGAGAGATACACCGAAAAGCAGCATTGCCCTTCAGGCAAAAGGAATCCAGGTCAATCCCCTTCTAAAGGACCTCATGGCCAAGGATTTCTTGGAGGGAACAGCACAGGCAACTTTGAACATCGCCATGGCTGGAGACGAGGGGGAAACAATCAAGAGAACGCTAAACGGCAAGGGAGACTTCCTCTTCAAAGACGGGGCCATCAAAGGGATTGATCTGGCAGGAATGGTAAGGAACACGGTAACGGCTTTTGGCCTTGCCGAAAAAGGAAAGGAAAAACCCCGTACGGATTTCTCTGCGCTTCATGCACCCTTTACCATTACCAAGGGCCTTGTTGACACGAAAAAAACGACCATGGTGTCCCCGCTCATCAGGGTGCTGGCAAAAGGAAAGGCCAATTTGGTCAGAGAGACGATGAATTTCCGGATAGAGCCCAAATTTGTAGGGACCCTAAAAGGACAAGGGGCGACCGAACAACATAGCGGGATTACCGTCCCAATCTTAGTCACAGGAAGTTTTTCCTCTCCTCAGTTTCGTCCTGATCTTGAAGGATTGCTCAAGAAGAAACTTGAAATGGGGATTCCTGAATCTTCAGAATTGAACAAAATGCTGAAAGGGGAAGGCTCGAAAGAGGGTGAGGCCAAACCGTTGGAGGAAAAAGGCAAAGGACTTCTCAAGGGTCTACTTGGCCGTTAATTGAGAGAGGGAAGTTGGTTCTTGGTACAGGGAGGACAATGACGTGCAGGAAGATATACAAATGGTAGAAAAAGTCGTTAACATTATTGTCGATTTTTTTGTGAGGTATTCCTTCCAGGTTGCCGGCGCGATCGTTGTTCTCCTGGCTGGCTGGATTGTTGCCCGAGTGATCGCTTCATTCCTTCTCAGGTTTTTTGAGAGAAAAAACTTTGATATCACCCTCTCCAAGTTTATTGCCAGCACGGGCAAGGTAATTGTTTTAGGGTTCGCGATCCTCGTGGCCTTTGGTAAATTCGGCATTAGCGTGGCTCCTTTCATTGCAGCACTTGCGGCGTTGGCTTTTGGTGCAAGTTTTGCGATCCAAGGCCCCCTCTCAAATTACGGGGCTGGTCTTGTCATTATCCTCACCCGTTCTTTTGTTGTCGGCAATACCATCAAAGTGGCAGGGGTAAGCGGCGTTGTGGAGGAAATCAAGCTTGGTGCCACGATTTTAACCGACGAAGACGGCGTGAAAATCACCATTCCGAATAAGCATGTGGTGGGCGAAATTCTTTATAACTCGCAAGAATGCAGAATCATAGAGGAAGTCGTGGGAATAAGTTACGACAGCGATCCTGAGGCGGCCATCCGGATTACCAAAGAAACCCTGAGCGAAATAGAGGAGGTTTCGAAAGAACCCCCTCCTCAGGTAGGAATTCAAAAATTCAACGATTCCTCAATAGATATTGGTTTCCGTTATTGGGTCCGGAGCAAGACATATTTTCAGACGCTTTACTCCGTGAACCTGGCCGTCTATACGCATTTGAAGAATGGGGGTGTAGAGATCCCTTTTCCACAGAGAGACGTTCATATCGTTTCGCACTCTGGGGACAATTTGCCCGCGTAGAGAGCGCGTGTGAAAGTCATTTGCCTCTTAAAGGAGTTTTTTAGTAGTCATTCAACTACCGACAACTTCATGTATTCCCCCCGGTTCTCCAGACTATAGGTCTTGTCCAGCACAATTGAGGAGCATATTCAAACGTACTATCCATGTCATGGGCCTGAGACAACTTCTCAAGGATCGCTGAAACAATAGCGCCTATCAGTTGAAAGTCCACAATCACTAATTGCGAAGGGATCAGAATCTCCCTTTCGCCAAAATGGCGCTTAATCCCCGATGTCACAAAGGCGTTCTCATCCCTGAGATAGCGGATGTCTATGTTTTGTGTTGGGTCTCCCTTATTTCCAATGGTAGCAATAATGTCGTTTGACCCGGCTGTATCGGTATCCTCTGTCATCCACGAGCTCCTTAGGGTTCGCTCAAAAATGAGTTTGCAGAATTGACGCTCAGATTAATGTGAAGTTATTTTTGAGTGAGCCCTTAGTCCATTCCAAATGAGTTTGCGTGCAAAATGGTCACAAATTTATCATAGTTTATCACACGGGAAGGCCCCGGGGTCAAGCCGGAAAATCCCCTTGAAATACTCCCCCTCTCGCGTTAACATTGTTTAAGGCATATTCAGAATCTATGATGGAGTGAAGATGGCGTCAAGAGATGATCAAAGGGATGATTTTTCCGCTTCAAAAGAGGAATTCTGCAGATTCGGTCATTTGCTATACGAGAGACATTTAGCGGCTGGCGTGGGCGGAAATATTGCCGCTCGGTCCGGTAACCGCATATTGCTTACCCCCACCGATTATTCCCTCCGTGATCTCCATCCAGACACGGTCTCGGTTGTCAATGAAAAAGGCCTCCTTATGGAAGGGGACAAACCCACGAAAGAAGCCGATATGCACCTGAGGATTTTCCGCCAAAGGCCTGACATAAACGTTGTTTTTTATCTGCACGGGCCTCATATCATCGCAGCCTCAACCATGTTCGAACCGGGACCTACCACCCTGCCGGCCATTACGCCCGGATTTGTTTATTTTGCCCATCCCCTCCCGATTATCCCCTTTATGGCCCCGGGGAGCCGGGAACTGGCGGAATCTGTCACGAAAAAACTGTCAGGAAAAAAAAGCATGGGTGTCAGGCCTACACAGTTGACAGAGAACCGCAAAAACAGATTAGTAAAATTGTTTCGGATCTTGACTTGTCAAATGTGTAGGCCTGACACCCATGCCCTGCAGGGAAATCAACCACTTCTGGACTCCCGCTTTAGCGGAAGTGACGGCCTTGGAGACTTTTCACATGGGCGTCAATTTTTGAGCCGAAAGACTATTGTAATAAAATAGATATAATTCGAAAAAAGTTATGCTTATGAACTTTCGTTGGGCAGATCTTTGCATCTAAGATGCTTGACGAGAAGTAGGATTCTGTTTGATCTCAAATTCGAGTTGAGAATGGTAAAAGCAGATATCAAACTCCATGAAAAAGTTCATCTGTCCCCGTATGAGCGGCAGGTCATCACTTCGGCTCCATGCAAATGCCAACCTGAAAGGCGGAAAATCACCGATTTCTGCCATAGGAAATAAAGGCTGGGCCGCGATTTCGCCCAGATTTCCGGCCAGTCGGATCGTTGCCTTCTGATCATCCCAGACAGCAGCAAGCTGAATGCCCAGTCCGTAGGGGAGTACATTGACTGTGGCGCTGCTGTCCACCAATCCTACCGCATTGATAACCTGCTTCCCATAGCGAAGAACGAGGGGTAGGCGTGGAAGGCTATCCAGTTCACTCTGGCTCGGGTCCGTAGTGGAGTATCGAAACCGCATCGCGTTCAGTTCCCATCCTCTCGATAGCTGGACAAAGCTTCGGCCAGGGTCTCGGCTGCGCCAAACGAGTTGTAGGGCGTAGGGAGATAATAGGTCTTGACTGACTCGAACGAAAAGATCTCTCTGGCGTCTTCAAGCTCCTCCGCTAAAATGCGAATGAGGTTGAGTTTGTCATGAGCAGGCAGCATGCGGGCAGCAGGAACGATCTTGGTCAACGTTATGGGCGGTTCCAGGGTTTCGGTTCTTACTGCAGGTTCCATTCTTTTGCCTCCTTGGTATGGCTCTCATGATTACGTCCAATATGGTTGCGTCTTCACTTGAGTAGGTTCTTTACGGTGTCCGTCTTCTTCTTCACGTCCATGACCTTTTTCACGCCCGGCACCTGTTCCAGTACCTTATTAGTTATTTTGGTTTCCAGGGAGGGGGAGGCGTCATTTGCTTCTGTTTTATCCACTTTTTCGTCTTTGCTGTCCGGGGACGTATCCGAGCTAAGATCTTGCTTGATATTCCTGAACTCCTTGATGGCGCCCCCTAACCCCTTTCCGATATCCGGTAGACGTTTGGCTCCAAATATAAGGAGGACGATAATAGCGATGATGATCAGTTCTGTGGGACCAAGTCCAAACATGGTTTACTCCTCATTTGTTCAACAAAAACTCTTTTGTGGGAAATGGATAATCGGTTCCCAGTTCAATTATTTTTATCCCGTTTGACTCAAATAATGCGGCAGTAACCCCGATTCCTGTTCCCGAAGGCGTATCGCAATAAGGTGTTAAGAGACCGCATGATGGGCTTCGATCTTTCATGATTGCAACCCGGGCTTCTGCCATTTCGGCCAATTTTAACGACTCTTGGGCGCCTTTTTTGAAGGCATCAGACACATCATTCCCCCTGTCATCGATAACCGTTCCCCTCCCTTCCAAGAGATCACGGCCATCTCCGCCCTGAATAACCGAGGGCGGTCTGGGGGTGGGAAGACCGCCTAATTGCTCCGGACAAAAGGGGATAAAGTGGTGATTCCTCGCAAAATCCACCAGGCCAGGGCATAATATGTGCCTGCCATCATATCTGCAGCATATTCCTAAGAGGCATGCGCTGACCATAAAAGTGTTTTTTCTGTGTATCACATCTCTCGCTACGTAAAATGGACGGGATCTTCACCCTCTTCTCTTGATTCTATGGTTCCTATACAATGGGCCGTTTCTCCCATGGCCTTAAGCCTTAAAAGGATCTCATCGATTTCCTCTTCGTTTACTACAATCAGCAGGCCAAGACCGTTATTAAAGGTCAACATCATATCACGGTCAGATATCTGCCCGGCCTTTTGGAGGTATTGGAATATTGTATGAGGAGTCCATGTTGATCTGTCAATGACGGCTTTTGTGCGCTGGGAGAGTATGCGGGGTGGATTTTCGATAAGCCCGCCACCTGTAATGTGAGAGATACCATAGATCCGGAAATCCCTTCTGAGATTACTGATGGTCCTCGCATATATACGGGTAGGTTCTAAGAGTTCTTCTCCCAGGGTCCGGCCAAAATCCTCAACATAGTCCTCCACAGACATCTTCAAACCCTCAAAGAAGATCTTGCGTACTAAAGAATACCCGTTGCTGTGGAGGCCGCTGGAGCCTATACCGATAATCTTGTGCCCCACTGCAATCTCAGAACCGTCCAAAAGTTCTTCATTATCAACTAATCCTACCACAAAGCCTGCCAGGTCATATTCATTCTCGGAATAAAAGCCCGGCATTTCGGCGGTTTCACCCCCGATGAGGGAGCATTTGGCTTCCATACATCCGGCAGCAATCCCCTTGACAACATCACGGGCCTTTTCAGCGTCAAGCCGCCCCATGGATATATAGTCAAGAAAAAAAAGCGGGGCAGCACCTTGGACCACGATGTCGTTCACACACATAGCCACAAGGTCTATCCCCACGGTATCGTGTTTATCGAGCATGAATGCAATCTTCAGCTTTGTACCAACTCCGTCGGTGGAACTCACAAGCACAGGGTTTTTGATATGTTCCACATTGAGAGAAAAGAGACCGGCAAAGCCTCCAATGTCGGTAATAACGGCTGACTTGTGGGTCCTGCTTACGATCGGTTTGATCAGATCCACAAACCTGTTTCCAGCTTCAATATCAACGCCCGCCTCGGCGTATTGATCCTTTTTCTGATTTGCACCCATTTTTTCTGGCCTCATTTCTTAGATTCAAAAATAAATTTTGATATGATCTCTTTCATTATTTCCTGGGTGCCCCCTCCGATCGAGAGGACGCGATTGTCCCGGTAAAGCCTCTCCACGAGATATTCCCGCATATAGCCGAAACCGCCATGTATCTGGACTGCGTCGTAGGTGACTCTGTCGCTGACTGTGCATGCGAAGTTCTTTGCCATGGAGATCTCCTTTACCTGATTTCTCCCGGCATCCATTTTGGCAGCGACCCTGTAAGTAAATTCCCGGCTGGCTTCTGCCAGGGTGGCCATATCCGCCAATTTGTGGCGTGTGACCTGAAAACCGGAAAGGGGGCGGCTAAAGGCTTCCCTCTCCTGAGCATATCTTAGGGATTCTTCCAAGGCTAACTGAGAGGTCATGTTGGCCATGATAGATAGCTGTAAACGCTCATTTTGAAAATTTTCCATGATTCCATAAAAGCCCTGGCCCTCTTCGCCGAGCAGGTTTTTGACGGATACCAGGCAATCGTCGAAAAAGATCTGGGCAGTATCAGATGCCCACCAGCCCATTTTTTTTAGCTTTTCAGAAACAGAATAGCCAGGAGTGTCCGATTCCATGACAAGGAGACTGACTCCGCCGGATCCTTCACCACCGGTTCGGACGGCGCAGGTCAACAGGTTCGCTCTCGCGCCGCTGGTGATGAACATCTTACTCCCGTTTACCACGTAATGACCATTTTTTTTGACTGCCCTTGTTCGGATATTGGCCACGTCTGAACCGGCGTTAGGTTCTGTGATGCCAAGGGCCGCAATCTTCTCCCCCCTGAGCACGGGCGGGATAAGCCTCAATTTTTGTTCCTCGGTCCCCAAAGCGAGGATAGGTGGAATGCCGATGTCCAAAGAACCTAAGCCTGCAGCCACCCCCCCGGATCCGCACCTCATCAATTCCTCGGTGGCGGCTATTTTTACAAAGGTGTCCCCGGCCGAGCCGCCATAGGCCTCCGGATAACCGATGCCCAAAATGCCCGCATCTCCTGCCTTGGCATAGAGTTCCTTAGGGAATTCGCCTTTTTCTTCCCAATCATCCACAAAAGGACTTATTTCCCGCTCAACGAATTTCTGGACGGTTTGCCGGACCATGTTGTGTATTTCGCCAAAATATTCCTGAAATCCGTCCATGCAATAACCTTATTCTCAATGCCGACAGTTCATAATCGTAATCGTAATCTTAATCTTAATCATGATCGTAATCTTAATCATAATTTTTCTATTTTAGGGGTGTTCGATTAAGATTATGATTATGAAAATATCTAATTTCTCAAACCCAGGGTCGCAGAAGTTGCCGGAATGACCTCTCAGGGCCTGGCGCCTCTGCGAACCCTGTGTTAACAAAACTCTTTACAGCGGGAACAACTGTTCAATCCTTTGCGCTAACATGATATCACCAGTCGCTTTGAGTTGTCCGCTCATAAATGCCTGCATCCCGTTCGTCTGCTTGTTTACAATACCAAGCCATGTTTCAGCAGACATGGTTAATGTAACGGTAGGTGACTCATTAACCCCCTCCGCTACTTGGCATGCACCATCTTTGACTATGATACTCCAGTTCCCGCCGCCATCTCCGGTGATTTCGTACTGAAAAACTGCGTCCAATCCCTGGGCTGCATTTGCGTTAAAAACCTCGGGCATCTTGTCAAAAACCTCTTTTACACTTGTTAAAGCCATTTCCTTGTCCTCCTTTTCATTAATTGTCCCTGGGTTCATATTTCCCTCTTTGCCAGATAATGGCTGAGGGGCTTCTGGAGGCGGTATAACCACTGCCTCCCCTTCCGCAATTGGTTCCGCCAGCTGATGCCGGCGAAAAGGTAAACATCTGTTTCAGTAATGGTCTTCGTGAAACTGGCCTTCTCGCCAATCTTCAGTTGATGATAACTTTTCCCCAGTTCAAAGTCCATAGGATCTCCGGTCAGATCTTGTCAAATAGTTGAATGGTTTAGTCGTTGAGTAGGAAAAAATTCCAGATACTTCAACACATTAGCACCTATTTGTTCAAATCACATCATGTTTGCGCATGATTTATGCCATAGCCAAATCGAATATCTAAGGAATTTTATCGATTTTAAGAGAAAAACATAGCGAAGCAATACCTTAAATCGTCAATATTCAATATTCAATATTGATGGTCTCGTAAAAAGTCAGAAAGCACCCGTTATTGTCATTCCCGTGAAAACGGGAATCCAGGAAATTCAACTGCTTATGGACTCCCGCTTTCGCGGGAGTGACGGGCTTGGAGACTTTTTACGATTTTGTCAATATTCAATTTGGTTTCGGTTTGCTCGAAACCCAGTCGCTATTTCCCCGTAAACTTTGGCTCTCTCTTCTGCAGAAATGCCGTCATCCCCTCCACTGCATCCTTGGTTTCGATGACCCTTCCCAGGGCCTCGCACAAATAGTCCACAGCCTCTTCGAAGGGCATGTCGCTCATTGCCCTGAAGGCGTCTTTACCGATCCGTGTGCCGATAGGGCTTTTGGATGTCAGGAGTTTCAGAGTGCTTTGAATCTCATCATCTAATGATTCCGGGTCAACAGCGCGTGTGATCAGACCCATAATTTCTGCCTCCGGGGCAGGTATTTTTCGGCCTGTTAGAACCATGTCCATTGCTTTTTTCCTGAGCAGGTTGCGATAAAGAAGCGCTCCCACCATCATGGGAAATATCCCCACATTTACCTCTGGAGTGGAAAAAAAGGTATCATTTCTGGCAATTATAATATCGCATGAAAGCATCAGCCCGATTCCGCCGGCAAGGCATGGCCCATTGACCCGAGCAACAAGTGGTTTCCCGAATTTTGCCATCTCCTTCAGGAGCCGCGCATAATTCCTGGGTCCAGACAACCTGTCTGCTCCTTCTCCTGCCAAGGTTGTGCCGAGATCGGCGCCGGAGCAAAAAGCCTTTTCCCCTGTACCCGTGAGGCAAACAGCCCTGATGTCCTCATCTTTATCCATAGTGGCTAAGTAGTCCAGAAAAGATATGATCATCTCCTGGCTTATAGAATTTCTCCGGGTTTCCCGATTGATTGTCAAAAAGGCAACATGATCCTTTAGTTTATAAAGTAGATCATTGCGCATCTTTTTTCTCCCTTTTCAGCAAGGCCTATTTTGGTTTCTTGCGTCGTTGAAAAAAACCTCTAATATGCTATCCACGATTTCTGTTTTCTGAGAATTACCTTTGATGGTCTCGTAAAAAGTCTTCAAGGCCGTCACTCCCGCGAAAGCGGGAGTCTCCCACCACGGCGGGATTGATTTTACTGGATTCCCGCTTTCGCGGGAATGACGACAACAGGTGCTTCCCGACTTTTTACGAGTTTGCCCCTTTGATATCTTGATTTTCAAGGACCAGTGCCGAAAGAAATGCTTCGTCGTTTTTCATGCACCGCATTTAAACAGGTGTCGATTCGCCTGTCAATAAATTTGAGGAGATTCAGTTAGGGGGGCCTGTTTTAGTGTTCGAGAGAAGGGATTTAATTAAGTAAGCTAATGAAGAATAGAGGGCAATTTATCAGTATTAATTCTTTTGTGATTTTTCTTGCATAACAAAATCAAGTATGGTATGAACCCGCAATCGATTTAGACAACATGGTGAAATCATGAAAAAAAGAAAGAATCAGATTACCGCTTTTTTAGGTCGAGACACTGAATTTGAAGGAAATCTATCCTTCAAAGGGATGGTTCGGATTGATGGCCGTTTTAAGGGTGAGATCAATACTGAAGGGACCCTGATAGTGGGAGAGACTGCCGTGATAGATTCTGACATCCATGCCTCTAATGTTATTATCAGCGGTGAAATTCGCGGACATATAGTTGCGGGAGAGAAAATTGAGATCCTTTCTCCTGGCCAGGTTTTTGGAGATATAGAGGCTCCTTCGGTGACCATAAACAGTGGAGTGATTTTTGAGGGAAATTGCCAGACCCAAAAACGAAATGAAGTGGCTAATGACAAGGTGGCATTTCTCCAAAAGGCAGCTGAGACAAAAAATGAAGGCTGATGGTCAAAAAATGTTTTGACAAGCAGATTTTTTTTTTGTAAAAGGCATCATTCTAAAAAACTTCACTTTTTCCTGGAAAACAAAGTAATGAAAGGATGTATCTGATATGCTTAACATTGATGGTACCATGTTCCTCCAGATCGCAAATTTCCTCGTTCTTCTCTTCATACTGAATCTTATCCTCTTCCGCCCGATTCGCAAGATTTTGGCACAGAGAGAGGATGAGATGAATTCTCGACAAAAAACGATTGATGATTTCCAGGATCAGACCGAAAAGAACGAGAAGGGTATTGAAGAAGGTATTGTTCAGGCCAGAAAAGAGGGCTATGCCGAAAAGGAGGCGTTAAGGTCCCATGGTTTGGAAGAGGAAAAGGAGATATTGCAGGAGGCCGGCACAGGGGTAGAACAGAAACTCAGTGCTGCAAAGAAAGAGATAGAGTCAAAAATCGCGGTTGCGCGGGAGACTCTTGAAGGCCAAATTGCCGGTTTTTCTGATGAATTAGCCCAAAAAATACTGGGAAGGAGCATTCAATGATCGGTTTTGAGACGGCAAGGGGAAGATCAATACTCATAGCTGCCTGCACCCTGATTATTTCAGTAGCCTTTTGTGGGCTGGCCTATGCCAGCGGGGGTGGGGAGGGAGGACATGGCGGTAGTGTAACAGATCTGCTCTATAGGATTTTGAACTTCGTGCTGATGATTATCATTCTTGTTGTGGTGATAAGAAAAACCACGATTAAGGAATTTTTTTCAAACCGGAAGGAAGAGATTCGTAAAAAGTTAGAAGACTTGAAGAGGGATAAGGAGATTGCTGAGAGCCGCTGTAACGAGTTGGAGAAAAAATTCAAGGAATTTGAACTCCAGGAGAAAGAAATTATCGAACAGTTCAAGGCTGATGGGGCATTAGAAAAGAAAAAGATTATTGCGGAAGCCAGGGAGAGGGCTACACAGATTTTAGCTCAAGCTGATCTGACCATAGAGCGTGAAATCCAGGCGGCCAGGAACAGTTTGAGGCAGGATGTGGTTGAGATGGCTGCCACAAGGGCCGAGGAGATCATTGCAGGGCAGATACAGGACAGCGATCAGGATCATTTAGTCAATGAATTCATAGAAAGCGTGGAGAAACTACATTGACCGGTTCAAGGATTTCCAAAAGATATGCAAAGGCGCTGCTCAGTCTGGGGCAGGAAGACGGGAATTATGCAGAATACGGGGAGAACCTGAAGGATTTTGCCGGACTCTGTGCGGATAACCCTGAGTTTAGCAAGGTGATCGCCAATCCGGTTTTTTCCGTGGATGATCGAAAAAAGGTGCTTGATGCAGTATTGGAGAAAAGTCCCTTTGCCGATCTGGTCAAGAACCTTCTGCGGCTTCTCTTAGATAAGAACAGGATAGGGGGCATCGAAGATGTTTCAGCCTATTACACACGACTCACCGACGAGATTTTAAACATTATCCGTGCTGATATCATTACGGCCCGGCCTTTGAAAGATGAGGCAATGGACAAACTCGATGTTGTCCTTGCAAAAATCACTTCTAAGACGGTCAAAGTAAAGGTGGAAGAGGATGAGTCTCTCATTGGGGGGCTCGTCGTAAAGATAGGTGATTTGGTATTGGATGGCAGTGTCAGGGCACAGATTGAAGGCCTAAAAGAATCATTAAAAAGGGGTGAATATAACTAATGGAGATCAGAGCTGCAGAAATAAGTGATATAATCCGGGGCCAGATTAAAGACTACGAAAAGAAGGTCGAAGTAAGTGAGACCGGAAGCGTCTTGTCTGTGGGTGATGGTATCGCTCGCGTATACGGGATTGAGAAGGTTATGGCCATGGAGATGGTGGAATTCTCCGGAGGCATCTATGGCCTTTGTCTTAATCTGGAAGAAGATAACGTGGGTGTCGCCATTATGGGCGATGACTCCAAAATCAAAGAGGGCGATACTGTAAAGAGGACCGGCAAGATTGCAGAAATCCCAGTGGGAGAGGCGGTTCTTGGCCGAGTTATTGACGCAGTGGGGGAGCCTCTTGACGGCAAGGGTCCCATAGAAGCAACCCAATTTAATCGGCTCGAGATGGTTGCACCAGGTGTTATTGACCGTCAATCTGTTTTCGAGCCCCTGTACACGGGTATCAAGGCCATCGATGCCATGACACCGGTGGGAAGGGGCCAGCGAGAGTTGATCATCGGCGACAGGCAGATCGGGAAAACGGCTATCTGTGTGGACGCCATAATCAATCAGAAAGATACGGACGTTTACTGCATTTATGTGGCTACGGGACAGAAAAAATCAACCGTGGCTCAAGTGGTTAACATCCTGGAACGTCATGGCGCCATGGAATATACAACGGTCGTTGCGGCCTGCGCCAGCGATCCGGCCACTCAGCAGTTTATTTCACCCTACGCCGGATGCGCCATTGGAGAATATTACCGAGACCAGGGAAAACATGCCCTGATTATTTACGACGATCTTTCAAAACAGGCAACCGCTTACCGGCAGGTTTCTCTCTTGCTCAGACGGCCGCCTGGCCGTGAGGCCTTCCCTGGGGATATCTTTTACAACCATTCCAGACTGCTTGAACGAGCCGCCAAGG
>Ga0222702_1000301_pt1 | contig 14048 bp, 8 predicted proteins | sample AntAcemetage1504_FD_181152 | JGI IMG/M metagenome (GOLD analysis project Ga0222702, IMG submission 181152) | Saline water microbial communities from Ace Lake, Antarctica - #1504 | ecosystem: Environmental > Aquatic > Non-marine Saline and Alkaline > Saline | place: Antarctica: Ace Lake...
ATCCAGCCAGTTCCCCTTAAATTTCTGTACCGCCGATAAGACCTGAAAACGGAGGCTCTCCGGTTCCAGTTGCTCCATCTTCTCCTCAATCTCCCGCATTGTCTTCGTCATATTTTTTACTCCGTAAAAAATAGTTTTGAATTACATTCAAAGTTCCATTCATACTTAACATAATCAGATTATTTTTAACATAAATTATCGTAACACTTTTTTGCTTTAAAAAATCCACCACCAACCCTGCGTCGATGGAGATGTGATTGATTACTAAATCATCCAATCCACCCCAAATCCCCCCTCCTCCCGCGCCTGCGGCGCGGGAGGAAGGGAAGATAGATTGGGCAAAACAAAAATAGTTGCCAGTCATATTTCCACCGACGCAGGGTCGGTGGTGAATAAAAAAGGCGGGGAGCTAAAGTGTTATAAATTATCATGTTTGATTTAATATACAGTGAATAGTAACATTCAAGTATGTTGAAGAATAACATTAATATTAAGAAATCTCAGATGAGATTTCTTGAGCGGAGCCATAAGCCGTTGATGTGGACGGTCGCGATTCTGATCTTAGCTTACGCGCCCATCGGGCGGCCTATCCAGAAATTTCTGCGGGATCAGCTTACTGCCGCCCTGGGACCGGGGGGGATGATGCTATTCGTGCTCGCCCTCTTCCTGGGCGGAGGGTTTTTCTTCATCTATACATCCCGGTTATGGAGGTTTCCTCTAACAAATATACTTTCTACCGCGATCATCCTGTTGGCCGGTATCGGCTATTCATTTTCTCTCCCCCTCCCGGAAGAACGGATTCACCTGGTTCAGTTCGGCTTGCTCGGTCTGCTGGCCTGCCCCAGCCTAAAAGGAAGAAAGGATGGCGGATGGATCTGGCTCTGGAAGCCATTACTCTTTGTTTTTATGGTCGGCGTGGCCGATGAGGTCCTCCAGTGGTTCCTCCCGGATCGCGTCTTCGACATCCGGGACATACTCTTTAACACACTTGGCGGCATCTGGGGGATCCTGCTCTATCTGGGAGTAACAATGAAAAAGGAAAGGAATAGCGACTACCGCCCCTTTAAATCAGGACGTGACATTAAAAAGTATTTCCTTCTTTTTATCGCCTTCTTCATCTTAATACCTGCCACGGGGGCGGAAGATGATGGCGCGCTGGAGCTTCATTTTATCGACGTCGGTTATGGGGATTCCCTTCTGATTAAATCGCCCGGCGGAAGGTACACCCTGATCGATGCCGGATATCCCCGGTCATCAGAGGCACTCCTTGATTATCTCAAAGAGCGGAAAGTCAATTGCCTGGACTACCTGATCATAACCCATCCCCATCCTGATCACCTGGGCGCGGCGGTCGAGGTCCTTAATAAGTTCCAGGTCCATCATCTCCGGGATAACGGTCAACCGATCGATCAGTTTGATGAACGGCTCACTCAGACAATAGGGACTGAATATGAGAAAAAGTTCCGGGGGCATCCGAACTACCGGGCTCTTGCGGCCGGGGATTCAATCAGATGGGGATATATCACCCTGGATATTCTATGGCCGCCGACCTCCCTCCCCTCCCCCGACTGGAACACCAACTCTATGGTGATTATGCTCCGCTACAGGAAATTCCGGGCGCTGATGGCGGCCGACCTGAACCAACGAGGAGAAGTGGAATTACTGAAGAATGAAGAGATTTCCCTCCAAGCTGACCTCCTGAAAATAGGCCACCACGGCGCGGGAGACGCCACCGGTCCGGAATTCTTAAAGGCCGTCTCCCCCCAAATCGCGGTCATCTCGGTAGGCAAGAACCCCTGGGGCTACCCCTCCCCGGTGGTTGTCAGACGGTTGCAGGAAGCAGGAGTAAAAGTTTTCCGGACCGACCAGGACGGAAGTATCAGCTTCCGGTACTTGCCTGATAAAGGGATAGAAATTACAAAATAGTGTGCATTTCTGGTCGATCGAAAATATATGCACACTAATATTATCGAGAGGAAGAGGATAGTCGGAAATTAATATATGGATAGTTGTGATGTCACGTCCTGATTTAAAGTTGTCACTTTTTCTGTTTAAACTACTTCTTCTTCCCCCAACTTCGGCCCCAATTAACGGAAAATATCGAACACCGAACTCCGAATGTCGAAGTAGCCTCGCCTTGGTTTCTTTTACTTCGATATTCGATATTCTGCGGTTCGTTACTACTACTCTACCTACTGCCTACTGCCTACTGCCTACTGCCTACTCCCCATCCCCTATCTCGTCACCGGCAGATCTCCGGTTCCCCCGAAGTAGATCCGGGTTAAGCCGCGGAGCGCCCAAAGACCACTGGATGATCGGAATATTCCGATCGAGTCGATGCCGGTCCCCGTGTAATCGGCCGGGACAGGATCATCCGTGGATGCCCCGAAATAGACCCTGGTCATTCCCCTGACCGCCCAGAGGCCGGATAAAGGTCGGAAGATACCAGCCGCCCAGGCGCCGGAGCCATCATAATCACCTGGAACGGGCTCATCTGTAGAACTGCCGAAATATATTCTCGTTACATCCCGGATCGCCCAGAGGCCCAAACTCTCCCGAAAGATGCCGATATCTTTAAAGCCGTCCGCGTTGTAATAACCGGGAGCCGGCTCATCTATGGAACCGCCGAAATACACTCTCGTTACATCCCGGATCGCCCAGAGACCTGAAGTAGACCGGAAGATACCTGTCTCAGCCGTCCTATCACCGTCATAATCACCGGGAACAGGAGCATCTCCGGTCCCGCCGAAATATATCCGGGAAAGACTCAGAATAGCCCACAACCCTGAACTCTCGCGGAAGACGGCTATGTCGGTGGTGCCGTTCCCCGAATAATCCTGTGGTTGGGGGCTGTCCCCCATAGTACCAAAGTAAATCCGGGTGAGATTCCGGATCGCCCAGAGGCCGGAACTCTTCCGGAAAATGGCGATATCCGAGGTACCATCCCCATTGTAGTCATAGATCCAGGGGGGAGATCCGGGTGATACCGGAGTAGGGGGCGGAGTTTTCCCGGGGGAAGGGGTCTTTTGCGGAGTCGGTGTCGGGGGAAGAGATGGAGTGGGGATGGGAGTCGGCAAGCGAAGGCGGTAGATTTTTCCGGAACCAGATCCCGCCCAAACATTAGAGGGTAGGGCAGCATCAAGCGAATAGGTCAAGATTACTTTTTGCCGGACCCAGCTTGTTCCGTCGTAGTAATAGATCCCATTTGTTGAACCGTCCTGTGTTGTCCAGATGTTGTTTGCGTCAAAAGCCGAGATACGTTCATAACTACCATCGGCAGGCCCGATATAGGTGGAGACTGTCCATTCGGTTCCTTCGAAGTGGAGGATAAAACCTCTGCCACCGGTTGCCCAGGCATCAGTGGCGGAGATCGCGGTCACACCCCGCATAATGAAATAGCTACCCCAGTAGATCTCGGTCTGAATTGTCCAATCGCTTCCGTCATAAAATAGAATCTGGGCAGGGGAATGACTGCCGGCAACCCAGACATGTTCGGAATCCAGTCCGTGTATGCCCTGCCATATTTGAGAACCGGTGTTAGTCTGTACAGTCCAATTGGTACCCCCGTCCGATGTATAATAAATTTCTCCTCCGTTCGCGGTTACCCAGATATTATCGGCATCGGCGGCATAGACATCATAAAGATAACGGGACCCCGATTCCGATACGATCTCCTTCTGGAGAGTCCAGGAGAATCCGTCGTAGAAATAAATCCGACCGCGGCTGGGGCTGGGATCGGTGCTCCCCACCACCCAGACGTGGTTGGAGTCGAAGGCGTACACTCCCCGGTGTTGACCGGTCTGGATGGAGTAAGTCGCGGTCTGAAGTTCCCAGTCCCCTCCGTTAAAGTAATAGATTTCGCCGGCATAAGTAGAGTTAGTTCCGGCCACCGCCCAAGCCTCACCCGTATCGATTCCGCTTATACCAACAATACCCGGGGTTCCAACATCGGTATCGAGTTCCCAATCCTGGGCGACCAAACACGAAGAAAACGAGAGGCAAAGGACTGATAATACCGTCCCCCAGACTATACACTTCCACGCTGCTTGCGTCATAACATACCTCCGGTTAAAGTGAAACTATAAGTTAACGCCTTCGGCGCTAATTTAGTGTAAATGCGCTGTAACTAATGCATCTGGATATATCAATACTCTTTAGGATAGTAGCAATTTCCTATTTTTACCCCCGAGGGGCCACAGGCACTACTGCCTACTACCTACTACCCACTACCTATCTCGTCACCGGCAGATCTCCGGATCCCCCAAAGTAGATTCGGGTTAAGCCGCGGATCGCCCAGAGGCCGCTGGATGACCGGAAGACTCCGATCCCGTCAGTCCCGGCACCATCATAGTCCGCCTGGACCGGGGTGTCTGACGCACCACCGAAATAAACCCGGGTGGCATCCACCAGCGCCCAGAGACCGGTTGGCGCCCGAAAGATTCCCGGTCTCCATTCTCCGTTGCCGGTATAATTTCCGGGGACGATTTGGTCGTCTGATCCTCCGAAATATATCCGGGTAACTTCCCGGATCGCCCAGAGGCCGGTTGCAGGGCGGAAGATCGCGACCGAGGCGGAATCACCTTCGTAGTATCCCTCCACCGGCTCATCAGTGCCGGCACCAAAATATATCCTGGTTACATCCCGAATCGCCCAGAGTCCCGAGTCGGGCCGGAAGATGCCTACCTCCGCAGTCCGATCCCCATCATAATCTCCGGGAACAGGAGTGTCTCCAGCGGCGCCGAAATATATCCGGGAGAGGCTCCGAATCGCCCAGAGGCCCGAACTCGCGCGGAAAACGGTTATCTCGGTCGTCCCGTCGCCGGAGTAATCGTTCGGGATCGGGATGTCTTCAACTGTTCCGAAGTAAACCCGGGTGAGGTTCCGTATCGCCCAGAGTCCAGAACTCTCCCGGAAGATCGCAATATTTGAGGTTCCGTCGCCGTCATAGTCGCTGATCCAGGGCGGATCTACCTCCTCAGGTGTCGGTGTAGCGGTAGGAGTCGGCGGAACGGTCGGGCCGGGAGTCGATGTCGAAACCGGCGTCAGAGTCGGACTCGAAGTCGGAGGAGGGCTGGGGGTCGGTATCGGCGTAGGCTGGTAAAAAAGTTTTACTATGATAATATCCGATCCTCCCTGGTTCATCGACTGGTAGGGATTTACTGTGGGAAAATCACTAGAGTAGGTATAACCCGCGAGGTACTCATTTCCACCTGCCCCCACCGCGACCCCATTGATGTAATCCGAGGTAATCCCCCCCAGGTAAGTTGAATAGAGCAGAGAAGATCCTGAAGCACCCAGTTTCAGGGCAAAACCACTCGCGGTACCCGCAGCCGGCTTGGACGGCTGGTATGGATTCCGCGTGGGGAAGTCATCTGAGCGAGTAATACCGACGAGCGCGACCCGGTTCTCCGCATCCAGAGCGATAGCGTATGGATAATCATAGTCATCTCCACCCAGGTAAGATGAATATATCAGGGAAGAACCGGAAGAGGATAATTTCGCGTAGCAGATGTCATAACTTTCTGCCCTCCCGGCCTGGAAAGGGTTGATGGTAGGGAAATCAATTGACCCGGTATAGCCGGTTACATAGGCACAACCATCATTATCCACCGTTACCGTGCCCTGATATTCAGGACCTCCTCCTCCCAAAAAGGTGGAGTAGCTATCGCCTCCAGCCAGAAACCTGGTGACAAATAAATCCTGGCTCAAGTTTAAATAACTCTGATAGGGATTGAATGTGGGAAAATCGATGGAAGAAGTTTCTCCGGATACATAAGCCCATCCGGAAGAATCCAAGGCAATACCATAGGCTTTGTCAGCATCACTCCCCCCGAGATAAGTGGAATATTTGAGAGTGGTTCCTCCGCGGGATAGTTTGGTAAAGAATGCGTCGTATTGTCCCCCGCCATATTGTTTCTGCAAACCAAGCATGGTCGTGGGGAAGTCAACCGAATCGGTCCAGCCCGAGCAATAGATATATCCATCGGCATCGGCAGCGATGCCAGATCCCTGATCTTCCGAGTTGCCTCCCAGATAAGTGGAATAAAGCAGGGAGGAACCGGATGCTGATAAAATCGAGATAATAGCATCATAAGTCCCTTCAGCAAAACTGGCCTGATAAGCATTCAGAGTCGGATAATCGGAGGAATCAGTGTATCCGGTGATATAGACATTACGATCCGGGTCGAGAGCGATAGATTTGGCTCTATCATCATCAATACCTCCCAGGGTAGTCGAGTAAACCAACAATGACCCGGAGGAGTCAAGTTTGGTGATAAAACAATCATACAATCCAGATATGTTCTCCTGATAAGGATTCAAGCTCGGAAAATTATAGGAGATGGTATCACCTGTAATATAGGCACAATAAGCTGAATCAACTGCGATTCCATATCCGTAATCGTACGATGTCCCCCCTAGATAAGTTGAATATTCCAGTGTCAAGCCTTGAGCCGGCAGGCCGACCGGGAGAATGAAAAACGACAGGATTACTGCAGCATACAAAACCTTTGTCATGCTAACCTCCTGTTGTACTACCTGTAATCAGTAAACAGTAAGCAGTCAGCAGTCAGCGGTAAAGAGTCACTATTCCCTACTCTCCACTGCCTATCGTAGCAAAGCGTCGAAGATCCGGCAGAATTGACAGAGATATCCCGAACGCTTCTTCGGGACTCCCAATTCCCCACTGAGTAATAAACCCGGGGCTGTCTTCAAGTCCCGATAACTGTTTCTCACTCGGTCGGCGGACTTTATTCTAACCTTCCATTCCGCGGTCAGCGACCGCGGCTACTCCAATTCCCCACTCCCTATCTCGTCACTGGAATGTCAGAACCGCCGCCGAAGTATGCCCGGGTAATCCCTCTGATATCCCAGAGGCCTGATTCAGGGCGGAAGATACCGGTATTCTCAAAGGCGCTTCCGGTGAAATTACCGGTGACCGGGATATCGCCGGAGCCACCGTAATAGGTTCGGGCGTCGTTCCGGATCGCCCAGAGGCCGGTGGAGCCGCGGAAGACGGCGATCTCCGCCGCCCACTGGGCCTGCACGCCGTACCAGACGTAATCCCCCGGTATCGGGGTGTCTCCGCTCGCTCCGAAATAAGCCCGGGTAACTCCCCGGATCGCCCAGAGTCCACTGGCGGAACGAAAGATACCTGGATCAGTTACTCCGTCTCCAGTGTAATCAGCAGGGACCGGCATATCATCGGCAGCGCCGAAGTAGACCCGGGTTAGATCCCTGACCGCCCAGAGACCGGTAATCTTATCGAAGACGGATATATCACAGGAACCGTTGCCATTGTAATCGCCCGGGACCGGCATCTGGTCCGGGGTTCCGAAATAGACCCGGGTCACTTCCTTAATTGCCCAGAGACCGCTGGTGGGACGGAAGATTGAGACATCGGCATAACCATCACCATTGTAATCGCCGGAGACCGGGATATCACCCGCACTGCCGAAGTAAACCCTCCCCAACCCCCGGACAGCCCAGAGGCCGCTCTCCGGCCTGAATATGGCCAGATCGGAGTCACCATCGCCGGTATAATCTCCGGATGCAAGAACCATATACTCCGGCGTCGGCGCAGGGGATGGTGTCGGAGACGGAAGAGCATAGGAAAAGATCACTCCATAATCAAATTCCCCTCCATTTTGAGTCGTCCCGTAAAGGACGTTGTTCTCAAGGAGGAGAATGCACCAGGGGGAGTTTCCATTGCCAGTCTGAGCGCTGAAATCATGGAGGATGGTATATCCGCTGCCGTCATTATTCAGGGCGAAGAGGACTCCTCCGTAATAGCCGGTTGCTCCACCGTATATGGTCGTCCCGTAAAGCCTGCTCCCATTGGAGATCAGTGATGCCACCGGCGCTATGCCGTCGCCGGTAAACGCGGAAAAATTATGGAGGTGCGTGTAATCGGATCCGTCGGTATTCACGGAGAAGATCGTGCCGTAATAATTGACTCCGCCGTAGGCGGTAGTTCCATAGAGGCGGGTACTGTCGGAGACCAGTCCTCCGTATGCCAACGATCCGTCTCCGGTCTGAACGCCGAACTGATGAAGAAGGGTATATTCACCCCCGGCAGTGTTCATTGAATAGAGCACTCCGCTCAAGAAATAGGTGGACGCGCTGAATGCAGTCGTACCATATAATGAGCCGGCTTCTTCGACAACGTTTGAAAGGGGAAAATACCCGTCTCCTATAAACTCAGGGAAACTATGCAGAACCATACTGGAGGAGCCGTTGAAATCAAGGGAGAATACACTCCCCCCGCCTACACTCCCTCCGTACAAAGTCGTCCCGTAGAGCGTCGATCCGTCAGTGATCAGGCCGGACGAGGGACTCCTGCCGTCACCGGTATAGGCGGCAAACGAGTGCAGGTCGATATACCCGCTGCCGTCTGTTTCCAGGGAAAAAACCGTTCCATAGTAATTGGGGCCATAGTAAGAAGCTGTCCCATAGAGAGTGCTGCCGTCCGAGACTAAACTTCCTACCGGACCGGCAGCGGCCTGACTCTGAGCTAAAAAATCCTTCAAAACCGAGTAACCGGATCCGTCAGGATTGATGGCGAAGATAGTTCCGTAGTCATCTATCCCGCCATACATTGTAGTTCCATAGAATATACTCCCATCCGAGACCAATCCACCGGTCGGGCTATTCCCGTCACCGGCGGTCTGCCCGGAAAACGTATGGAGAACCGTGTAGCCCGTCTGAGCCATTCCGCCGGAAAGGCAGGCCATGAAAAATACCAGTACTATCGCCAAAGAAATCAGTCTTTTTATCATCTCTCTCCTCATTTTACATTAGAATTTGAATGTGGTATTGCTCTATAATATTACACAAGTTAATACCATTGCATAAATGTAAATCTTTGTATATAAAAAATTTCAAACTCGATCTCAACGGGTAACCGGGAGATCGCCACCGGTTCCAAAATAAACTCTGGTTACACCCATCTCCGCCCACAAGCCGGAGCTACCCCGGAAGATCCCGATCTCGTCCGTGCCGACACCAGTGAAGTCGGCCGGGATCGGCTGATCGGCTCTTCTGCCGAAATAGGCCCTGGTCACACCTCGAACCGCCCAGAGGCCGGAAGATGATCGAAAGATGCCGACCTCCTGAACTCCGGCACCGTCGAAATCTTCGAGGAGGGGATAATCACGATCGGCCCCGAAATAGAGGCGGGTTGATCCCCGGATCGCCCAGAGGCCACTAGAGGGGCGGAAGATAGCAGGAGCAGCTATTCCTCCACCGTGGCAGTCGCCCGTTAGGGGGTGATCGTTGTATCCACCCCAATAAACTCGGGTAGACCCCCGGAGCGCCCAGAGGCCGGAGCCTTCCCGAAAGATCCCGGCTTCGGTTATCCCGCCGCCGGAATAATCGCCGGGGACAGGCTGGTCAGAATCTACCCCAAAATAGAAACGGGTCACTCCCCGGATCGCCCAGAGACCGGAACTCCCCCGAAAGATCCCGATCTCGGTCGTCCCGGCCCCGTTATAATCCCCAGAAACCGGAGAATCATTCTCCCCTCCGAAATAAACCCTGGTCATTCCCCGGATCGCCCAGAGACCGCTGCCGCTCCGGAAGATTCCGATATCGGCAGTACCGTCTCCGTCGTAATCACTGGAAGAGACTGCCGGCATCCGCCAGAAACGATATAGCGATGGTTCGCCGCCATACTGATTCCGCCAGATATCCGCCATCTCGGGAAGTGTCACCCAGATCAACCGACCGGAATCAACATATGGCTGAAGGGCACTAATCTGGGACTGGACATTTAATCTGGTAATGGGATTGCACGATTCCGACTGGGAGAAGAAGATACTGGATGTATACATCCCCCCCGCTGAGAGCATCCCCGCTTCCTGCCGGGCCAACAGCTCAAGCAGCCCTTCATAGTCTCTCAGACCGCCGCCAATATGGGAGAGAGTACCACCCGGTTTATTACGATAGAAATATGTCTTACTATATGGAAACCAGAGTCCGGATGACCGCTCATCGTTGCCGGTATGGCCCCGGGTCGCGCCTCCCCAGAGAAGAGTCCCCGTCCAGGAGAAAGAAGGGAATTTCAGACCCGGGATAGGTTGGCTGAACCGTTCCCAGTTCGAATCATCCGCGGGCGAATAGATGAATCCTCCCACAACGCTGGATGGTGTGACACCAAGCTCTTCAATCATATACGCGACATCAGCAATATTGTAACTGGTTTCATGGGAATGAGGATCGACCGATACTCCTAAGTTTTCATGGAAGTAGCGGATCAGGTTCTTCCCGTCCGTATCGATAACAATTGGTCCGGCATCATAGGTCCCAACCTCCGAGAGAAATGACCAGTCCGACTGAAAATCATAAGCGGCCCCATTGTTGGTTATCGCCTTTGCCAGCTCAAGCAATACCCCCCGATCAATTCGATATTTATCCCGATCCTGGATTTTTACGGAATCTTCGATGTGGGTCACGTAACAGGCATAGATGGGTGGTGCGGCATTCGCTAGCCGTAGGGATGCCGACGGAATACCGAACAGGAGAAAGACACTTATCCAAAGGGAAATCTTCATTATCCGGCTATTATATGTATTGTTTTATCTTTAAGCCATTATATTATAATCGTTAGTTGACTAGTTAGTGTCTGACCTAAAACCACGATTTTTGGTAGCCGCAGGCTTTAGCCTGCGTAAGCAACAGAATGTAACGTTTTTTATGACAACCAATTAACGTACCTTAAAAGGTGCGGCCACCTCATGCATAACATAAATCGGGGTTTTTAGTCAGACACTTATTAAATCAAAATAAATATTTTTATCAAGGATCTTTCTTTCTATAAAATGAAATATTTCACCCCCCAACTGTTTTATCCCAATGAAACGAACGATAAAAATTAGTATCTCCGCATCTCTTGTTCTTGTGCTTGCGTTACTGCTAACCGCATTGATATATCGCGATGAATTCCTTGGATATTTCCATGCCAGAGCCGGCATCCATGATCTAAAGAATGGAGATGGTGAGTCGGCATTATATCATCTGGAAAAGTCGGTGGAGGCCACTCCTTACAATTGGCAGGCTAATAAAGAATTTACCCGTTGGATGCACTATTTTGGGAATCAAAAGGATACAGTCAATTTTTATAGGAAGATGGTCAAGATACATCCCGGAGAATCACTCTTTCATTACTTTCTGGGGATGTCTCTATTAACCTCCTGTCAATATGCAACGGGTGTACTCGAACTGAAAAAGGCCCTGGAGATAGATCCTGATTTTTTCCCTGCTTATTATGGTCTCGGTATTTATCACACCCTTATGGGCGAAGCGGAGGTAGCCGAGGAAACATTCCATAAGTGCCGGGAGCTGGCCTCGAATTCAGAACTCTCATATCTGGGCATGGGCTATCTTAATCGGTGCCGGCGGTGGGAAAACGAAGCGATGGAAGCCTATGAAACAGCTCTTGAAAAGCGGCCGAACGACTTCAAATGCCACAAGAGATTGTTTACATTATATTCTTCAACCGGGCAAAGAGATAAAGCAATCTCGGCAATGGAGGCGGCATTATCTCTCTGCCCCTATATGCCGCATTACGATCTTCTCCAGGAGCAGTTAAGAAAGTATTCTTCGAAAGAACTGAGGAAAGTATCTTCATTGTCACCTGAGGAGGAAGAACGGCTTCGAGATAATGAGAGAGTCATTCTCGATCATTGGCAGATGGAAGACGAAGTAGAGATAGACCCGGCCCGCGCTAACCTCATTCTGGCGAAAAAGATCTATGGTGAGTTTGACATTGAAAAATATCTTAAAGAGATTGATCGGATGGCCGAAGACCTGAGGCCGGAAATCCTTTTACTCGAATCACCACGGGAGAAGATAGATCGTATAAATCATTACCTCTTTCAAGAAAAAGGTTTTACCAGCCCATGGATCAGAGGCGATCCGAACGATCTGTATTTAAACCAGGTTCTGGAAAGAAAACAGGGGAATTGTGTGGGGCTGAGTTGTCTATATGTATCCTTAGCCCGGAGGTTGAATCTCCCTATTTACGCTGTATACGCGTACCGGCATATCTTCTGCCGGTATGATGAAGGTCGGGAGAGAATAAATATTGAAACGCAGTCCCATGGAGAAGAATTGTCTGATTCATGTTATCGGCTCTCTCTTTCACTGCCCTGGGTTGAGAGGGGAATATATTTAAAGAATGTAACTTCTAATGAGTTGGTGGCTATTCTGCTTAATAATCGTGGCTGGTTGTTGACGGGAAATAAGAAATATCCGGCGGCGATGACCGATTTCAAAGAAGCGCTTAATCTGACCTCTGATATAGCCGCGCTCTGGATCGGGCTTGGCCGCGTAAGTTACCTGACTAAAAACTACGGAGAAGCAATTGATTACCTTGAAGCCGCTCTGCAACTACAGCCTAGCTATGACATAATACTTTATCAACTGGGAAAAGCCTACAATAGGAAGTGGCTGAAGGGGGGGATGTCGATTGAGAACCTTGAGAAGGCACTCGCGGTCACCCACAACTGTTCCAGGTCTTTTTGGTCCTTCCGGGAACTGGGGAGCGCGTATCGGAAAAAACGTAACTATGAGAAATCCGTGGAATCTTATCAGGCCGCGTTACGGTTAAAGCCGGATTCAATTCCCGTCAGTTGCGGCCTAGCAAATGCCCACCGAAGTTTTAAAAAATTCAATAAGGCGAGGGAACTCTACCGGGAGATATTGGAAAAAGAGCCGGAGAACGACAGGGCTTTAGTCGGTCTGGGCATAACCTTAACCGATTTGAACGAGCATGATGCCGCCCTATACTATTTCAAGAAGTCAGTCGAAGTCAGACCGGAAGATCCTTATCCTCATTACCAGTTGGGACGGTGTTATGTTAACCTGGGGGATATGGCAAATGCCAACGCGCAGCAGGAGATACTGCGAGACCTCAAGTCGCGATTAGCGAAGAGCCTGTTACGAGCTATCCAAAAAACAGAAGAAAAGGCCGGAGAAGATAAAGCAATCAATGATCGGTAATCGAAATTAAGTAATGTCTGAACGAAAACCCCGATTTTTGGTAGCCGCAGGCTTTAGCCTGCGTTTACTTGTATAACGATTGCGCAACTTAAAAGTTGCGGCTACCAAAAAAATCCCAAAAAATCGGGTTTTGCCTTCAAGCACTAAGTAGGAAGGAGGAACGTTATGTTAGTCGTACTTGTCTTTATTCATGTCAAGCCGAACCGGGTACAAGAATTCAAGGAGATCACACTGGATAATGCTCGTAATAGTATTCAGGAAGAGGGCATTGAGCGGTTCGATATTATCCAGCAGCGCGATGACCCCAATCGGTTTGTATTGATCGAGTCCTACAGCGATCCGGACGCGCCGGCACGCCATAAGGAGACCGACCATTACAACCGGTGGAAAGAGACCGTGACCGATATGATGGCCGAGACACGCTATAACATCAAATACGATAATATATTCCCGGATGATTCCGATTGGGAGGGGAAGGTAATCGGTGATCAGTAACCGGTAATCTGTAAGCAGTAAGCCCGGTTGCCGCAGGGGACTTTAAATGATACCCGATCGCTGGTGGCCGACTATTGTTCCTTCGCCGGGTGTTGCTTTACCGATAACTGATAACTGCTCACTGATTACTGTCCTTTAATGGCAATGGTAAAATGAATACAACTAAACCTTTCGAGTTCGCTACCTCAGGACGGATTATCTTCGGGGCTGGGACTATCCGGGAGGTTGGTTCAATCGCGGCCGGACTGGGGAGTCGGGTCTGTCTGGTCACCGGAGGGACGCTTGATCGGGCGGACGGGGTGATCGTGGAACTTAACCGCGTCGGGATAAGCCACATCACCCTCCAGGTAAAGGGTGAACCAACCACCGTCCTTGTTTTAAGATTAGTCGAGGAGGCCCGGGCGGCCGATTGTAACCTGGTAATCGGAATCGGCGGCGGGAGTGTCCTTGATACCGGGAAGGTGATCGCGGCGCTTCTGACCAACCGGGGAGAGTTGATGGACTACCTGGAGGTGATCGGAAAGGGAATTAAGATTGAACTCCCTCCCGCTCCC
>Ga0222702_1000312_pt1 | contig 13724 bp, 9 predicted proteins | sample AntAcemetage1504_FD_181152 | JGI IMG/M metagenome (GOLD analysis project Ga0222702, IMG submission 181152) | Saline water microbial communities from Ace Lake, Antarctica - #1504 | ecosystem: Environmental > Aquatic > Non-marine Saline and Alkaline > Saline | place: Antarctica: Ace Lake...
CCCTTTCAGGAAACCTGACTCTTTTCAATCTCTCATTGATTTCCGCATCGCTCAATCTGACATTCAGACTCCTCTTTGGGATATCGATCTCGATGATATCCCCATCCTCTATGGCTCCAATCGGTCCCCCATTATAGGCCTCCATTTCAACGTGCCCGATGCAGGGGCCTGTAGTGGCGCCAGAGAACCTTCCATCGGTAATCAAGGCCACCCTTCTATAGCCCGCCCCCTTCAACGCGTCGGTTGGGGTCAACATCTCCGGCATTCCCGGCGCCCCGGCAGGACCCTGGAAGGGCAACACCACAACATCTCCCTCCTCTATCTCCTTTGCTTCAATCGCAGCAAGTAGATCCTTTTCTGTATAGAACACCCTTGCACGCCCTGAATGGACCTGCATCTCTTCTGATACAGCAGTTTGCTTTATGATTGCGCTATTTGCAATATTCCCTTTAAGCACTGCAATCCCTCCTTCAGCGTGAAAGGGATTCTCAAGAGGCCTGATAATATCATCATCTAACACATCTCCCCGCGCAGCAATTTGTGTTATCGATCCTCCGTTGACTGTTGGGGAATCCTTTATCTTATCTTTCAATCGGTTAAGAACCGCTGAAATGCCCCCTGCCCTGTCTATATCTGCCATCTCATAAGTCCCTGCAGGAATTATTGAGCATAGATTCGGCGTCTCATGCGAAATCTTGTCAAACTGATCCAGACCTATCTCTATCCCTGCCTCTTTTGCGATAGCCGGGATATGCAAAACCGCATTTGTTGAACCCCCCATGGCCATATCTACTCTGATGGCGTTTTCAAAGGCATTGGTTGTCATTATGCTCCTTGGCCTGACATCTTCCCTGATGAGGTCCACAATCCTTTTCCCCGATTCATAGGCCTCCTTTTTTTTGAGGGGATCGACGGCTAAAGTCGTTGCGCATTTTGTCACGGACATGCCCAACACCTCGGTGACAACCGACATTGTATTTGCCGTATAAAGACCGACACAAGATCCGGCCCCGCAGGTCATGGAGGGTAGACGACTCTCAGCCTCCTCCGCCGTCATCCTGCCCCCTTTGACCTGGCCAACAAGCCCGAATCCTTCAATGGGATGATGTTTATCCCCCCCCACAACATTTGCCTTCATAGGACCGCCTGTGAGAATCATAGCCGGCAGATTAAGACGGCCTGCCGCCATCAGCATGCCAGGCGTAATTTTGTCACAGGCCGTTACACCGATCCAACCGTCCAAGGAATGTGACAGGACCATGATCTCAATATTGTCCGCAATATGGTCCCTGCTTGGAAGGCTCAACCTCATCTCCACAAACATGGCAATCCCGTCACAAACACCGGGAACCCCCCATTCAAAGGGAACACCTCCAGCATCTCGGATCCCCCTCTTTATCTCCCCTGTCAATTCATTCAGATGAATATGGCCGGGAATGATATTATTATAGCTGTTTGCCACACCGACAAATGGCTTATCCTGATCAAAATCTTCCTCTTTCAGACCTGTCGACATGAGTAATGCCCTGTGCGGAAGGGTCTCGATATCCTTCTTCAGTATGTCTGAACGCATGATAAAGCTCTCCTCATGACAAAACTTGATGAATTCGTAAAAAGTCACTGACCTGTTTTTGTCATTCCCGCGAAAGCGGGAATCCAGGAAAATCATCCCGCCGCGACAGGACTGGACTCCCGCTTTCGCGGGAGTGACGGCCCTGGAGACTTTTTACTAAACCATAAGACTTGGAAACTATCATTTCCCACCGTCTTTGAGTCCTTCCTTGACGCCATCGCTTACGTCTTTGTAACCCTGCTTCGCACCTTCGCCAATATCTTTGACAACCTTCTCTGTCTCCCTTCCAACCTCAATGGCGCCCTCCTTCACGTTTCTTCCAATTTCTTGACTCCCTTCCTTGAAAGCAGTTCCAACCTCCTTGCCGCCTTGTTTTATACCGCTCCCAACGTCCTGCACACCCTTTTTCACGTCTCTTGTGGTCTCTGCAACACCTTCCTTTACACCGGTCGAATCTGCATTAACAAAACATGGCAACGAAAGAGCAACAAAAAGCATCACAATAAGAACCAAAAATACATTTTTCATAATTCCCTCCCATATTTATAGATTTGTAAAATTCCCAATAGAAATGCCATTCCCCTAACCCGGATAAACCGGTCTCTGGCTCGGAGAGAACCAAACAAAGATTTTACCACGAAACACACGAAGGGCACGAAAAATGAGTTCCTGATGGCCTTATGGTCTCTTCGTGTTCTTCGTGATCTTCGTGGTAAATAAAGTGCCCACTATGGTAATATGACAAATCTTGCGTAAACATGATTTGATTTAAATGAATAGGTACTAAGGCGAAGGCTTGCCCCACGAATTTAATCATAGTGCAACTTCCTGCTGATTTCCATATAAAATAATTGCGCCTTCAAATTACCCTCAAATACCTCCTTCAATTTCTCGGATATGGATTGAATGGAAACGCTCCTGGAAGATCCACCTAGTGAGGGATTACCCGTGGCTCCGCGGGAGATGGTAGTGGGATCTTAGCGGTTCAGGAATGCCGGTAGTTGGGCAGGATCAATGCTTTGATGATATACTGAAATACCATGGATGTATCCAGGTCATGGTAGGTATATTGCGGATGATACTGAAACACCAGGGCGGTTTTATACCGAAAGGCGTCCACGATATTTCTAACCGTCATGTGGGACTTGAATTTCTCAATGGATTTTGTGTTCACTTCCGGATGCTCTTTTGTAATTTCCGCCAGTTCCTCATGGCTTACTTCATGTTTGTATGCATGATTCGGGAGCGCGCTCAACGGGTGATAGGATAAGACCTCTATCTGTTTCGGGAGGGGATCTGTCATGGCCAGGGTGTGATTAAAATCTTTGTTAATAAAGCTGTCATCCGTGATATTCAGCGCCTTCTTGAAAGTCTCCGGCAACGGATATTTTATAAGCTGATACTCGCTTCGGTCATCAAGATTTCTGGCATTAAGCAGATTGTCAATGGTCCAGATTTCAATATCGCCTCCATAGGGGTTTTTTCGAGGGTAGTGCACATTTTTCAAGACAACATATTCATAGGGGGTGTAATCCACATTTCGGCCCAAACCTCCTCCGGCGTACAGGTAGGTTAGTTGGGCCCCATGGCAGAAGCCGATCATCGGTTTCTTCTGTTTTATGGCGGCATTGAGAAAAAACAACCCGTATAAAGTATCCACGATATCCTCTTCCGTAGCATAACCCACCTCCACATTCAAAACATCAGGGTTATAGAAGATGGGATGAATAACGGTTTCGGCAGTGGACTCGATAATTAGAAAATCATACTTGTCCATAATCTGGAAAATCTGCTTATTGGCCTGGCCAAGCAGAGAATCGGGGTTGTCCGTAATGAATTTCAGGAGCTGGCTCTTGAGGTTGCTTGCCGGGGAGCTCTTGTATTTCATTTCGACCACTGCAGGTACGCTCTGCCTCAAAAGATGCAAAATGGCCATTTGTTTGGACACATAGTCACCTCCTAAGGCGCTCTTAGAAAAATAGGGGTTGAAAACAGTAAATTCGAACTTGACCATCGGGCCGTTTTTGAGGTTCCTTCCGGCATCGGTCAGAGCGTGAAATATTTCCGGTTGCATCCGGTTGCATTCACGGCTGGGCAACACCAGCGTTTTAATGACGACAGGGCCGCTTTCAGAGCAAACACCGTTGCCATAGAAGGCCACCAATAGGAAAGTAATGCAGCAGACAGACAACCAAACAGATTTTTTCGATATTAGGGGCATGGGTTACCTCCTTGATGATGTCCGAAAGAAAAAGAAATGTCCGTTATTTGAAAACGTATAGCGTGCTACACATGATGCCTTTGCCTGTTGTCTTATGGAAACGACCTCAACTTAACTCGTTTCTTCAGAACTTGAACCCAATGAACGGTCAGGCGCTCTTCGTATAAAGAAGATTCAAACAGAAAATGATGGGAAGATCTCTATATCATCTGACTCTACCCGTCAAGGATATTGTGTGGGAGCGGGAGTCTCACGCCGCGCCGGGATTGATTTTTCTGGATTCCCGCTCCCCGATCAGGTCGAGGACAAGCTTCGCGGAATGACGACAACAGGTGCTTTCCGTCTTTTTACGAGTTTGTCTATCTTGAACATTATAATATGCCTGTATGCGGAAGGTTTAGGTTGAAAAACAAACCGCTTAGTTGTAAAACAGACCTCGTTAAGTGGTTGAGTAGTTGAGTGGTTAAGTCGTTATTACTATTAGAATTCAAACTTTTTATCCGAAAATTGGACACTCGTAAAATTCAGGAATTTAGTACCTATTTGTTCACATCACATCATGTTTGCGCATGATTTATGCCACAGCCAAATTGAATATTTTAAGGAATTCTTTAAATTTTTGAAAGACCTATCAAAAATGACGGAGCCAAGCGACTTCCACAAATATTCAATAGTCAATTCCGGCTTCGCCGGGTTAGAGTGTAAGCATGGCGAATCAGATTGTCAGCAGTACCGGCATAAAAGAAACGGATCAGAGTGTTGCAGTCCCTACAAGTCGGCGGCTCCTGTCGATAGACGCCTTAAGAGGGCTGGTCATGGTCTTCATGGCGCTCGATCATGCACGTTATTTCATCCTGAAGGCGCATTCGAGAGAATTCTGGGGAGTTGATCTTCCGGTTTACAATTCCGTGATCATCTTTATGACGCGTCTGGTCTCCCATCTCTCCGCGCCTGGCTTCTTCTTTCTGATGGGGGTCGGACTGATGCTGTTCGCCGAATCCCGTCGGGGCAAGGGTTGGACTGAAAGAAGGATAATACGCTTTTTTATTCTGCGAGGTGTATTGCTCATCATTATTGAGCAGGTTTTAGAAATGCCTGCCTGGAAGCTTGTCTATCTTGTAACGCCCCAATTGACGACCTTGGGAGGAACCATTGGCTCGGGCCACGCAATTGTCAGTGTCGGCGTACTTTACAGTCTGGGCGCGTCAATGATTATCTGGTCCTTCCTTCTCAGGACGCCCATATGGGTGATGGCATTAATAAGTGCTGGGGCGTTTGCCGCGACCAACTGGTATGTCCCGGGACCGGCCGGCGATCCCGGCTTCTTAACGTCCTGGTTGCAGGTGGCGTTGATTCTTCCTGGTAAGGCCGGTTTCCTTTACACTGCCTATCCGATAATTCCATGGCTCGGAATGACCGGGCTTGGTCTGACATTTGCCCGCATGTTGCGGGCCAATCCGTCCACGGCCTTTCCAACCGCGTTTTATACCGGTATCGGACTTCTATTTCTCTTTGTTCTGCTCCGTCTGTATGATTTCGGCGATTTTCACCATACCGGGAAAGGGTTTATCGGATTTCTGAACCTAACCAAATATCCCCCGAGTCTCACCTTCGTCTGCATGACCTTTGGCAGCAACCTCATTCTGCTCTGCGTCTTTCAATCATTGAAGAATATTTTGGATTCACCGTTTTTGAAACCGCTCCTGGTTTTCGGCCGATCCGCTCTCTTTTTCTATATCATTCATCTGTACATCTATTTTATTATAGGAGCGATTTTTCCCAAAGGCACATCCTTGGAACTGTTTTACCCCCTGTGGCTCCTGGGATTGGCCGTTCTTTACCCATTGTGCAGTTGGTATAACACGTTCAAGCAAGGTACACCTGTGGAGTCGGTCTGGCGTTTTTTCTAACCCCTTATCCACCACTATTATCTAAGGAGGACCATAAAAATGAAACATTTGAACCTGCGTAGCTTTTTCATGGCGCTGTTGCTTATGATAGTCGGCATTTTCATGCTTGGCGGGTGTGATAGCGGTGAAAAAGTAGTAGATAAGGCCACTGGGAACCAGGCCGTCAAGCAATACCATAAACTGAAAAAGGATATCGGAAAGATAGCTGATCAGCAGGCTAAGAGATACAATGAAATCCTGGATGATAATAACAAGGAGGGTGAAGAAAAGCGATGATGGTGTTGGATTTCGGGTGCTACAAGACAAGAAAGCTATAATTATGATGAAATTTTAAGTCACCCCATTCACAATAATCGATCTGGCAGTTTTGCATAATTTTAGCGGATGTGCTATGAAGATAGATGCAAGAGCACATGAATCGACGACCCCTAACCAAGGTTCAAGGTTTTTAGTAAGAAACGAGACCTTTGAAAAATGCTCAATTTTGTTCAAGATCAAGGCGCGTGAGGATTTTAACCACAGCAATATATTAAATATTTCGAGGATTAAAATCTGAACGCAACGCAGAGATTGGGCAGATAAGCGCAGACTTCGAAAGGGGGCGTTTTTCAAAGGTCTCGAAACATGGTCTCTAATGCTGAAAACAATGCCCTTCAAGACATGATCTAAACCAAGAAGGGGAAGGACTAATGGGAATTGCAAAGGCTCATACACAGTGTCCAAGACACAAAGGGTATGGGCTTTTTCATTTTTAGGGCATCCAGGAAAACAGGTAGGAAATTGAATCCCGAAGATCGAAAAGGGCAGACAAGGAGTTTTTATCAATAGTCAATATTGATAAACTCGTAAAAAGTCGGAAAGCACCCTTCGTCGTCATTCCCGCGAAAGCGGGAATCCAGTAAAATCAATCAGTTCTGGACTCCCGCGTTTGCGGGAGTGACGGCCTTGGAGAGTTTTTATCAATAGTCAATATTCAATTAAAATGGGGATTTTCTGATGGCCAAAAAACCAAGCTATGAGGATCTACAAAGAAAAGTGACGGAGTTGGAAGAGCCGATCGCAGTATTGCGAGAAACGGAAACAGCCTTTCGCATAACAGAATTATGGCAAGAAAGGATCTTCAATTCCCTGGAGGAAGCGGTCCTTGTAGTTACGCCGGACCGAAAGCTGACCTCTGTGAACGATGGGGCGGTAAGAATGTTCGGTTATTCAAGGGACGAATTGGCCAGTCTGTCAACTGCGGTCCTCCATATTGATCAGGATCATTACGTGGAATTTGGGAAAATCATTCAGGAGGCTTTTGATCGGGATGAACTGGAAATAGATGAACTGGATTTCAAGTCGCTTTTAAAAATGGTCGACAGATATCCTTCCTCTGTTTGCCGTGCTTTTTCCAGATTGTCAAATTTGATCCATGTAGACCCCTTAGGTCTATCGCAAAATTAAGTTACCGGAATTGGCGCCCTAAGATCTTAGACCCAGGTGCTCAGCATTTTATCCAAAAACCGTTTTCGCTTGCAAAATTATCTGAGAAACTCAAGGAGGTCTTGGATACTGGGTAACGGTACTGGGTATTGGGGGATGGAGTGTAGATCCCAATCAAGGCGGGGATGAATTTCTACAAAGGCGATTAACCCGAGGAGAGTTATGTTATTTCTAAGATATTTTATTTTACTGTCTGTTTTTATCTTATTGCCGGCAACGGCCTTTCCAGATACAATTTTGCTTAAATCAGATACGTGGTGTCCCTATAATTGTTCATTGGATGCCAAGCTACCTGGTTTTACAATCGAGGTAGCAAAAAAGATCTTCGAAAAAGCTGGCCATAAACTCAAATATGAGATTGTTCCCTGGTCCCGTGCGCTAAAACTTGTGAAAGAGGGAGGTATTACGGCAATAGTAGGCGTAACCAAGAATGAAGCTCCTGAACTTATTTTCCCTGAACAGGAATTTGGAATTTCAGTCATTCATTTTTTTAAAAGAAAGGATTTTGCCTGGACTTTTGCAGGAACGGAGTCTCTTAAGACTGTAAAAGTTGGTATTATGGATGACTATGAGTATGGTGCTGAACTTGATGAGTATTTTGAAAAAAACAGGAATACAAAAAAGGTTCAAATTATTAAGGCCAAAGAGCCTTTGGTATTAAATATCAGAAAGCTGTTAAGAGAGAGGGTAGACGTCATTCCTGAAGATAAAGCGGTTTTTATTAATACTGCGACTTCTATGGGAGTTTGGGATAAGATTGAAGATGCTGGAATTGATCCTATCAGTTCAAAGGAGAGTTTAGATGAATCAAAGCTGTATATTGCATTTTCTCCTAAAAACCCTAAATCAAAAGAATATGCCAAATTGATTACCCATGGAATAGAACAGATGAGGCTATCGGGAGAGTTGAGCAAAATCTTGGCCAAATATAAGTTAACGGATTGGAGAGAAGACTTTAAGGATGTAATAAAAAAATACCAAAAGTAGCGGAACATGATTTTAGGATTTTGCCATCTATCCGTGGGGAAGTTACGCCTTAGATGTCTAAGACACAAAGAATTAACTGTCATTTTCATGGCATCCAGGAAAACAGCCAGGAAATTGAATACCGAAGATCGAAAACGGAAGACAAGCAGTTTTGATGAATAATCAATTAAAATGGGGATTTGCTGATGACGACAACAACGACTGTTGAAGAAATGGATCAAGCCACGGGCCTTCCGGAAGATACCAGAGTACATTCAACTCGACCGACAACCTATTTCTGGGTCCTGATTGTAATATGGACCATCATTGTGATCTGCTTGCTCGCGTTGGATTTCCTTCAGATTGTGCGGGTACAACGAGAAATGGCGAAAATAGAAGCCCGTGCAAACTTCAACAAGGATCAGGCATTTCGGTTCTGGGCGGCCAAACACGGAGGCGTTTACGTTCCGATAAATTCCCGTACTCCACCAAATCCCTTTCTCAGCCACGTCCCGGAACGCGATATCACAACAGAATCCGGCAAAGCTCTTACGATGATGAATCCTGCTTATATGCTTCGACAGATGATGGAAGAATACGAAGACCTGTTTGGCGTTCGAGGTCACATAACAAGTATCAAGCATTACAGGCCTGAGACAGCACCCGATGAATGGGAAAGATCCGCGCTGATGGCTTTTGAGCGTGGTGATAAGGAAGTGAGTGAATTTACAGAAATAGAAGGCAAACCCTATCTTCGTCTCATGCAGCCCATGATTGCAAAAAAGAGCTGTTTGAAATGCCATGCCAAGCAGGGTTATAAGGTGGGAGACATCCGGGGTGGTGTGAGTATTTCGGTGCCAATGACCCTTTATGTTACTAACCGACTAAAAGTGTTCGCAATTCATGCCTTAGGATTAGGCTTACTGTGGTTATTTGGCATTGCCGGCATCAGTGTGGCAACCAGGGGGCTCAGGAATCGTATCAGGGAACGTGACAGGGCTGAGGCCGAGCTCCAAAAAGCGCATGATGGATTGGAAATACGTGTTGAAGAACGTACCGTCGAACTGAAGAAGGAAATCGAAGAACGCAAGAAGGCTGAGGATGCGCTGCGGGAGAGTGAGGAACGTTTCCGCACCTTTATTGACTTTACCCATGACTGGGAGTTCTGGATTGCACCGGATGGTCACTATATCTACGTTTCACCATCGTCCGAACGGATTACCGGCTACGGCCCGGAGGCTTTTATCAATGATCCCGGGCTGCTTGAAAAGATAACCCATCCCGACGACCATTCAACCGTTGTCAATCATCTTGGCGAAGAGAAGGGCCTGGAAAAGTTGCCCTCAATAGACTATCGGATTATCACCCACAGCGGGGAAGTTCGCTGGATCAGCCATGTTTGCGAGGTAGTATATGGCGCCGACGGGACCTACCTCGGCAGGCGGGGCAGTAACCGTAACATTAGTAAACAAAAGCTCATGCAGGAAGAACTTCTGAAAACCAAAAAACTTGAATCCCTTGGTGTGCTTGCCGGCGGCATTGCCCATGATTTCAACAATCTTATGTCCGCCGTTGTGGGCAATATCTCCCTTGCCAGAATCGAGATGAAACCGGGGAGTAAGGGGTTTAAAAACCTGGTCGAAGCAGAAAAGGCATCCATTCAGACGAAAGAGTTGACTGCCCGGTTGATTACGTTTTCTAAAGGTGGAGGACCGATTAAGGAAACAGTTTCCATCGGTGATCTGGTAAAAAATTCTGTGGATTCGTTATTGAAAGGCTCCGATATAGATGCCGGATTTTCCATTCCTGACGATATTTCGCCAGTAGAAGTTGATGAAGAGCAGCTGAAACAGGCCATCCGTAATATTGTGATCAATGCGCAGGAGGCCATGGCCGGGCAGGGAACGATCAATGTCTTCTGTGAAAATACTGATATAGGGGTGAAAGACACTCTGACATTAAAGCATGGCAAATATGTCAAAATTTCCATAGAAGATCAGGGACCCGGCATACCTAAAGAAGACCTTATAAAGATATTTGACCCCTATTTTTCGACCAAAGAGATGGGTACTCAAAAAGGTATGGGACTCGGGCTTGCCATATCCGATTCAATTATAAAGCAACATGATGGACTAATCACTGTGAAATCTGAAGTTGGCTCAGGATCTACCTTCCACATATACCTGCCCGCCAAAAGCGCAGAGACCAAAGCGGAAAGCGCCAAACCCCTTGAGGTTGATTCCCAATCTTCAATAGTCAATAGTCAATATTCAATTAGGAGGGTTCTTGTCATGGACGATGAGGAGATGCTGAGAGATGTCTCTTCCGCCATGCTCAGTAAACTCGGATACGAAGTGAAGGTCGCCATAGATGGCGTTGAAGCAATAGAGATGTACAAGAAGGCCAGGGAATCAGGTGAGCCCTATGACGTGGTTATTCTCGATTTAACCAATAATATCGGCATGGGCGGCGTGGAAGCCATCAAGAAACTCCGTAAAATCGACCCTGAAATCAGGGCGATCGTTGCAACCGGTTATTCCTTTGATCCGGTCGTCGAAAACTACAGGGCTTACGGTTTTTGTGGGGCTATGACCAAGCCGTTTGGCATGGATGAACTGAAGATGGCATTTAGTGAAGTTATTGCAGGAGAATAATCAACTCTATGATTAAAAATTAGGCCAACCAGAAGGCTATCATCCCAGTAGGTATACCAAAACAGGTTGAATTTGCCCAGAAATTGGGAGCAGGCAAATACATAAAAAAGCCTTACACTTTGGAAAAAATAGGCCTTGCAGTTAAGGAAGAATTGGAAAAATAGGCAGTTTTTGACCTCCAGCTCGATGCTGACTTACCTGCTATATAACCCCAGCATTGGAGCTGCCCCCACAAAAACAGAGGGTTACATCTTGTAGTCCTAACCCGTTGAGTCTCTGAAAAGTTGCTCTTTTTTTGATTATCACCTCTGCTTCGTTCCTCATCTGCTAATTTCTAAAAAAATCGGATGAAATGCGCCAGAAGGTAAAAGTCCTCAAATACCAAATCAAATCCCTTGAATTTTCTCTGAACAACCAGTAATTTTAACCATTATGCTCCAAAACATCATATCAGGCGGTCAAACAGGGGCAGACAGATTTAGGCATCTGTTGTTGGCTGTATCGCATGAATGCCAGTTTTTTTAAAGCCTGCGGAAAAACTTTTTAAATCCCGCCTGGAATTTATTCATCATTGCTTTTGATCTACCTTCTGTCTCAGGCTTTTTGCCGGGAAGTGAATGTGCACGGCTCCACTGGCTCAGATACAATTGTCGTTCCGCTTTCCAGCGTTTTTTATCCCAGGGCAGAACCGGGGTGCAGAGCTTTTGAATCCGTCCCAGATATATCTTGCCGCCCAGGGGAAGGAGCAGACCTATCCTGACCCGGCGCAGCATGAGATCTGAAAGGTGCCTTATATTTTCATTTTCGGCTGTATATGGCAGTTCCGCCCAGAGGGTGTGCGTGCCTGGAATTGTTTCAAGGTCTTCATGCCGGGCATTCCGGACGATTGTATATGCTGCCTTGCCGTAGCGCCCAAGGAGGTTTTGCCATTCTTTTTTGGAAAGTCCGAAATCCTGTTCCGGTATCCGGGATTTCCATGAAAAACCCGGTTCATCCCGCCCCGGGATTTTAACGTCCGGCAGAAAAGCTTTTGCAGCCTTTAGTGTGTCTATGGCGAGCTTGCGAAAAGTAGTAAGTTTGCCTCCTGTAATGGTTACAAGCCCCTTATCAATCCATACAACATGTTCACGTGATTCCTCTGAAGGGGCAAGATTTCCTTCGCTGAGTACCGGCCTGACTCCGGCAATTGTCGAAAGGCAGTCATCTGTAGTAATATCGAGGGATGGAAATATATTGTGGAGGGCTTCCATCAGGTATGATACTTCCTCCCTGGTTATGACCGGCTCAATTGAAAGATCTTGACTGTGATCAAGGTCTGTGGTCCCCACTATCACCGCACCCTCCCACGGCACCATAAAGACCGATCTGTTATCAGACGGGTGGGTAAAACTTACGGCCTGGTGTACTGGAAGAATTGCAGTTGAAAAGATCATATGGCTTCCGCGCAGGGGGCGCAAATGAAGATCTTTTTTTGGTGAAGGATGTAGAGATTCGGCCCAGCATCCTGTGGCGTTTATCACAAGAGGGGCAAAAACAGACCTTGTTTCATCGGATTCAACATCCCTGAGGGTAACTCCTGCGACTTCACCCTCTTTATTACGGTTTACAGATTCTGCAGATGTGTAATTTAATGCAATACCTCCTGATTCAACGGCTTCATTTATCAGGCGCAGCACCAGCCTGGCATCGTCAACCTGGGCATCAAAAAACATAAAACCACCCGTAAGACCTTTTTGATCTATATGGGGGATCTTCTCAGTAAATTCGTTTGTGCTGAGAAATTTATGATGCCGCTTTTTTGCGATAAGGTCGTATATGGAGAGGCCTGCCTCAAGTGTCCACTTTCCCGGTCCCCGCCCCTTGTATACAGGCACCAGGAATTCAAGAGGCTCAACAAGTCCCGGAGCTTCGAGAAGAAGCCTTTCTCGTTCCTTTACCGCATCCCGTGTGAGGGATATCCGCCCCTCTTTCAGATACCGGAGCCCGCCGTGCACAAGTTTTGAGGAACGGCTTGATGTTCCCCATGCAAAATCCTGCTGCTCAACAAGAAGCGCTTTGAGGCCCATCTTGATTGTTTCATGAAAAATGCCTGCGCCGGTAATACCGCCGCCGATTATTATCAGATCCAGGTTTTCTTTCAAATCTTTCATAAATTATTCCCTTTTAAGTTTTTCCACAAATCGATACTCTTTTCCATAGTTGCGTAAACAATACGTTCTATCCCCTTTCCCCCGCTCCGGATATTTTTATACATTTCAAGGTAAAAACTCCGGGAACTCTTTCTTGCTTCCTCCATTTGAAAGTACACAGATCCAAGCATTTCATACATTGATGAAAAATCATTGAGAATAAGGGTATAAACAGGGTTATGCGAATACCTCGCCATTGAAATCTGAAGGTTCCAGTCAAAACTCGTGAAAATCATTGCATCGTCTTCAATGGTCTTTGCCTGTTCGAGAATCCCAAGAAGAGCCTGCGGCTCATTTGCAGCAGCGAGACGGGCAATTGGCGGAAGAAGAGTGCTTCTTACTTCGAGGAGGTGGATCACAAAATTATCCGGGAGAAAATCGGAATATTTTGAAAGAATGCTGAGCAGCCCCATTCCGCCATTTTCCCAAAAGCTATTGACCTTTGTCGGTTTCCCCTGGCAAATTGTAAACCATCCTTGCCCTGCAAGACGGTGAAGGCTTTCCCTGAGTGTAGGACGGGTTACACCAATCAGGCCTGCTAAGGTTCTTTCAGCCGGCAATACAGAGCCGGGAGGATATGTTCCGTCCAGGATCGATGTTATCAGTCTGTGTTCAACGAACCGGGCAGGTCTTAAGGGTAAATCAGAAATATTATCCACAGTTTTTTTATCCTTTACTTTTTTTGAATTAACTGGTAAGAGGTCATACCAGTTGGTTAAACAATTG
>Ga0222702_1000325_pt1 | contig 13567 bp, 10 predicted proteins | sample AntAcemetage1504_FD_181152 | JGI IMG/M metagenome (GOLD analysis project Ga0222702, IMG submission 181152) | Saline water microbial communities from Ace Lake, Antarctica - #1504 | ecosystem: Environmental > Aquatic > Non-marine Saline and Alkaline > Saline | place: Antarctica: Ace Lake...
TTTAGTATCCGACTTGAAACATCTTTCTCCCGGGGGTTTTTCTTGATCCTGGCGGTCAATATCTTTTGTTTCTCGACATATCGTTCAATGAAATCCAGATATTTCCTGTGGATGCCCTTAATGTCCCAGAATTTCAGTGCTAATATGGACTCCGAGAACCCCTGGAACTCGGCGGCTATTATCTGAAATACATACTCGGATAACTTTAACTTCTCGATATACTGCCTGATGACTTCAGTAAAATCGTGCGGGGAAATCCAGATACTCCTCTGAACTTTTCCAAATCCCAGCATCTTAAGAAAACCCCGGAGACTATTTCTTGAATCTCGTTTTTTCTCCGGGATATCAAATACGACAATCCTCCATTTTTTATCCCAGTTACGAGGAAACTTCTGAATCGATGCCTGATGTTTCTTGATATAGTTCTTCCCCTGTCTGGTCAGCCGGATATGGATCTTTTTTTTCTTTTCTATCCTGTATTTCTCAATATGCCCTTCCTCGGTCAACCGCCGGATCGCGTTATAATATGATCCGGGTTTATAAGGAGTTCCCATCTTAAATTTCCGGCAGGGATCTGAAAGATGAATCAAAAACCCTTCTTTCAGCAAGATCAGAATTTATTCCTTCAAAGTCGGCATTGTAACTCTCCTAATTGTTAAATTAGATAATGATTACTATCAATAAATTACTAACTCTTATTAGTGTGCATATTTTTTCGATCGAAATATTATGCACACTTTGTAAGTTTATACTATCAGGATCCGCTGGCTGTTACAAATACATCTCTGGAATTTTTGTTACTATCAGTTGAACTCAGGTAATACACGGAATATCTAATTCGTAACATATAATTTATTTTGACATGTGTTACTTATTGGTGTATTATGTACTTACTCTGGATCAGCTTATACTGATCCAGAAAGAGTGATAGGTGATAGCAAAGCCTGGATCAACGACCTTAGCTAGACCATACTCGAAAAGGTATTTTCAACTTTTGGTGTTCAAAAAACTAAATATTAACCACGAAGGTCACGAAGAACACGAAGAAAAACAAAGAAAACTAGATAATTTTTCCATTTTTTTCAAATTCCTTCGTGAACTTCGTGTTCTTCGTGGTTTAAAAGGCTTTTCGAGCAAGTTCTAGCTAACACATGAAGTGACAAGATAATGGGGAGACAGGAACTAAACTGACGAAGGGGAGATTGAAATCTACAAGTTTCTTTTTCCCGGGGAAACTTTCAAGGAGGTAAGGTATGAGAAGGTTTGGAGCTTTTTTGATAATCGCAGGCTTATTGAGTTATATTATGCTCTCGCGGGTAAGTATCGCCCGGGCTGAAGAGGAATACGGACCCGGCCGGGTTCAGGTGAGTGTTGAGCTGCCGCCTGAATTCATGGAACTGGGAAGCGGGAGATTAGAATCGAGGATAAAAAATATTATCCCGATCGGTTTTACGGTTGAAGAAATCAAGAATGGGACGGCTATCCTCTCCGGGCCCCGGTCTCAACTCTCCGAACTGGAGGGGAGCGGACTGGAAGTCGGGGAGGTTGATTATATCTCCGGGGGAGGACGGCAGGCGGGACGGCTTGCCCGGGGCGCCGATCTGGCCTTCCGGCAGAACTGGGGGCCCTTAACTTATCCCGGGGAGATCGTTACCGATATTGATATCTATTTTAGAAGTGGGGAGGACGAGGTAGCGGTGGGGACCAGGAAATCTGACTGGTCTCAGGGGAAAATCTATTTATATGATTACCAGGGGAACGAGTTATTGAGCGATACATTCCCGCGGGGGGTCGATAATCTTGATGAGCTTGATATAGATGCTTCCGGCAGCGACGGAATCTACGCGATCACCATTAACAGTGCCAACACCGAGGGGGGAATCTACTTCTACACCGAGACCGGAGTACCGCTGGGAAACTGGACCAACACCAACTGCGGAATCGATGATACCAATGATTACGATCTGGATGACGATGGGAGTGAAGAGGTCATCGTCAAGCCGGAAGATTATAATACATTTTATGTACTCTCTCACAACGGCAGCCTCGAATGGTCGGCCACGGTCGCCGACAATATCACCAACATCAACTATCAGGACCTCTACGGAGACGGGAAATACGAGGTCATCGTCTTCTCCGGTGACAGAACCATCCCCCGGGGGCGGATATCGGTATTCAGCCCGGCCGGGGTTTTATTGGGCGAACGCAATTATGCCGCCTCCGATCTGGACGGAAGCTACGCGCCGGGATATGCCGTTTATGCTGATCTCGACGGTGACGGGACCGAGGAGATCATACCTGAGCCCTGGTATCTTGATCAAAAGATGGAGATCCTCTCCGACAGTTGTTCTATACTTGCCACCGAAAATCTGGGCCGGTATGTCGATGACTATTACATGAGTTACGACTTTAACGATGATGGAAACCCGGACATTGCCCTGATGACCTATACTGATTCTCCTTCTCCTGAGACACTCGAAATCCAGGGATTTATTGGTTTCAACGGAGCAGGCTTCGATACAACGTGGAGCTACCCGAGTTCTGGTACAATCAATAAAGATTGGGCCAGGTGGGGCATGGATGATGAGCGGATCGCTTTCGCGACCAGAGATAGTAGTACATTCGCCGGCTGCATGGTCTATCTCCTCAACACCTCCGACGGGACGGATTGGGCGGGACCGGTAGCGGTAACCGGAACGGTGGACGACCTGGAGTACCGGGACCTGGATAACGACGGAGACAAGGATGTGGCCATCCTAACCAATACCTACAGTGATCCTACCCATACCTGGACTTTCTACAGTTACGATCAAGACCTGAACCTGATGGTCCCCGGCGGTCATTTTACTTATCAGTCGGATACCGGCAGTTCCAATTCAGGGAGTAATTTTACTGCTAAAGACTTAAACGGGGACAATAAATATGAACTGATCCCCACCAGCGATAAATATCTGGGGAGTTCGGCCCATGTAGTAGCCTATACCGGAGTCCTGAAATGGAGTTACAGCGCACCCGGACCGCTCGCCGATCTGGATTATTACTCCGATATTGACGGCGATGGGAACAGTGACCTCAGCGTGATCTCCGCCGCGGGGGGAGGAGGACATCTCGCGCTATTGAAAGATGACGGCACTTCTTATGGAACAATCGGGACCCGGAGTTTCGCCGATGAGATTGATTACGTGAGTTACATCAGCCTTGACGATAGGGACGGCCGCGAGTTAAGACTTCGCTTTGAGAACAGCATGAATCTATCGCTCTATTCCTATGATCTCTCCCACTGTTTCTGGTCTTTCACACCATCCGGAGATGATATCGAGTCTTTCGACTATACGGATATAGATGAAAACGATGTCAGCGATCTATACCTGGCTTCCAACGATACCACCACGCCAACCGGCTACGCCTATGTCTTCTTCGGCTATGCCCTTCCCAACAACCCGGTACTCGCTTCCGGGGACTATAACGGCAACGGTCTCTCCGATGTTGCCGTCTTCCGTCCTTCCTCAGGGCTCTGGGCGGTCCGAGGGGTAACCCGGGTCTACTTCGGCGGTTCATCCGATTTGCCGGTCCCGGGAGATTACAGCGGAGACGGAACCTCCAATATCGGTATCTTCCGTGGTTCTTCCGGACTCTGGGCAATCCAGGGAGTGACCCGTTCCTATTTCGGTTCGGCCTCCGATACCGCGGTACCGGGTGATTATGATGGCGACGGACAATGCGATATCGGGATCTTCCGGGAGTCAGCGGGACTCTGGGCGATCAAAGGGGTAACCCGAGTATATTTCGGCGCCGCCTCCGACGCGGTCGTCCCGGATGATTACAACGGCAACGGAACCACAGACATCGGCGTATTCCGCTCCTCTACCGGATTATGGGCTCTCCGCGGGGTCACCCGGTCCTACTTCGGCGGCGCGCTCGACGCGCCGGTCCCCGGGGACTACAACGGCACCGGAGCCTCCGGGATCGGAATCTTCCGCCCATCCTCCGGCCTCTGGGCTATCAGCGGGGTAACCCGAGCCTACTTCGGAACCACGGAAGATACCGTCGTACCGGGCGATTATAACGGCGGCGGCGACGACATCGGGATATTCCGGGGAGATTCGGGATTGTGGGCGGTCCGGGGTGTAAGCAGAGCCTACTTCGGGACATCCGGAGATATTCCGGTGGCGAGATGAAAGAAAGTTGACGGTTGACGGTTGACAGTTGACGGAGTGCAGATAACGTAGCGCTAATGGGGCGAGTTAAGTGGGCTGCTTATCTTTGCCAATTATTTAGCGCAGATTATATAATATCCACTATCTCCAATCAGCTCCGACTGGCATCCGGGACCTGGCTATAGAGTATCGCCGATTTTAAATCTTCTTTAGTATTAATACTAAAGAAAGAATGGCGCTCTACTGGAGTAGTACCAACATACATAGTATTCAGGCGGGAGAAGGCGGACCAGATCGAAAGATCATCCCCTCTCAGCGCTCTTTCAAACTCGGCAACGACGACGGCATCATAGACCGCGTGGAGAGGTTCAAACCCTTTATTGTTTCGAGGGATGACACAGTCGCAATCTTCTCTTCGGGCGATAGCCAGGAGTCGCCGGATCAGATCAGTCTGGAGGAAAGGCATATCGCCGGCGGCGACAAATACCTTCTTTCCCGAAGATAGCTTCAGGGCGGTGTAGATCCCCGCCAGAGGGCCACGACCAGGGATCAGGTCCTCCACGACGGAGACTCCTGCCGGCCCGATGAAATGCTCCCGGTCATTGACTACTATAAGAACCTCGTCGAATATGGATTTCATTGTCTCCACCACCCGGTCGATGACCCTCTCTTCACCCAGCCGGAGCCGGCTCTTGGGGTAACCGATCCGTCTTCCTCTCCCCCCGGCCAGAACCGCGCCGCTGATATCTTTTTCAAGTTTCAACATAATTACAATGAGAATGCTTTCTCATTATCAGGCAACTTCTCCAACTCGCTGAAACTGAAGACCGGGCCATCGACGCAGACAAACTTTCCGGCAAAGCCGCAATGGCCGCATTTCCCGATGCCGCATTTCATCTGCCTCTCCAGTGTAAGGTGGATGTCTTCTTTATTGAACCCGGTCCGGATCAATTTTTCGATCACGCACTTCATCATTACAGGGGGACCGCAGACACACCCTACCCCCTCTCCCCATAGCTCGTGCTCCGCCCATAGTTCCGTAACCACACCGGTCCGGCCCTCCCAATAGCCTTCAGGAAGTTCCACAATAAGCCGAACTTCAACCCCTTCAATCTTGCTCCATACTTCAAGTTCTTTCTTGAAGCAAAGTTCAGCCGGAGTTCCGGCTCCATAGACTATAACCACCTTCCCGAACTCTTCCCGCCGATTCAGCACCAGGTTTATCACACTCCTTAATGGGGCCAGCCCAATTCCGCCCGCAACAAAATAAATGTCACGCCCCTTAATTTCTTCGACAGGAAAAGCACTTCCATATGGACCCCGTAAGTAGATCTTCTCCCCCGGTTTAAGCCTGATAATAGCCCGTGTGAGCTTTCCCATCCCCCTCACGGTCAGTTCGAGGAATCCTCGGTGGTGGGGAGACGAAACTATCGATAATGGAGCCTCCCCCACTCCCAGAACAGAAACCTGAACAAACTGACCCGGTTGGTGGATGAAATCCTCCATCAGGCTTTTGTCCTCAAAAACTATCCGTAAAGTTTTAGTTCGAGGCCCCTCTTCTCGAATTGACTCAATGATGGCTGGATAAGGAATATATTCGTTCTTCATTTTAATTTTTCCTTCGGAAAAATTATTGTTTTTGATTCATCCAGGGTAATTTTTTGGTTCGGAATTTTACGGAAAATATGAAATCGGAAATCTCAGCGAAGATCAGAAGAACCATTCCCCATTAAGGTTTCAGTGAACACCGTCCTCTCGTAGAGACTGCCTTTAGGCTGCCACACGATGGCGACCTGAAGGTCGCCGCTACGAGCACGAGGCGACGGGGGCCACTGAAATCTCACATTCCCCATTCCCTATTTTCCATTCCCCAAATCTTGAATAAAAGTCGAGATTCCAATATTAACCGGACAACTGGTAAGACAGCGGCCGCAGCCGACGCATCCGCTGATACCAGTTTCCTGGTAATCATACTTCAATTTATGCTGATACCTACGGGCTGCCCGAAGATGTTTCTTCCGGCGGGGGTTATTGTTTGACGCTTCCCGGGTATAACCCTCAAAGACACAACCATCCCAGTTCCGAAACCTTGCCCCCTTCCCTTCTTTCATATCGTCAAATACATTAAAACAGGTGCATGTCGGACAGACATAGAGGCATCCCCCGCAAGAGATACACCGCTCGGCGATCTCCTCATATATTTCCCGGGGAACATCATCTTCAGTCAAACGACGGATTGCTTCTTCAAAATCCACCTTGAGAGTAACGGCTTCCTCCGCCGATACTTTTATCTCCCCCGAACGGCTTATCTCATCTTCTGAAGCATCCCAAAATAAATCCTCGAATTCACCGATAAATTTTTCTCCATCTTCCGAGCCGACTTCCACCAGATACCTATCCCCCAGGTCCACCAGTTGAAGGTCGAATCCTTCTTCCAGAAAGGGGCCGGTGCCGGTCGAGGTACAGAAACAATTCGGTGATGAGGAGGTGCATCCAATGACTACCGTCAACCTCCCCTCCTTCCGATTCAAGTAGTAGATATCATCAAAGTCCCGTTTGAAAAATTCGTCCACGAATAATATCCCCTTCAAGTCACAGGCCCGCAGGCCGAAGAGAAGTTTTGGAGTAGGAACCGGAACTGTTGGATTGATCTCACCGGATTTATATTCAAATAGTGATTCCAACTGGGGAAAGCCTATAGTTTTCGGAGGAATAGTCAGTTTATCGTAGTTCAAATTCAATTTTTCCAGCTCTCCTTTTTCATCAAGCCGGACAAACTGAGCATCCCCTCCCTCACCTTCCAGGGGAAGATATATATGCCGTTTCTCGAAGGATCGAGCAAGAAGATCGTTAATCTTTTTCTTTGGTAATATATGTTTATTCATATTGATAGCGTCCATCATTGATCAATGACATCGGACTTATCCGTCCGCGGTCAGCGACCGCGGCTACAACTTCGCCTGGTCCGGCCCCCTGTAGCCGAGGTCGATGACCTCGGTCCACGCTGTCCGCTATAACAACACGGAACGAATACTGGGGGGCAGGGTCACTAAAAGCTTACCTCATCTACACAACCTTTCCGCATTTAATCATCTTCTCGATTTTCACCGCGCAGACCTTGTACTCCGGGATCTTCGCTATCGGGTCAACCGCCGGGTTGGTGAGAATATTGGCCGCAGCTTCTTTAAAGTGAAAAGGGATAAAGACCGTGCCCTTCTTTACCTTATCCGTAATCTTTACCGCTATCTCAATCACACCGCGCCTGGATGAGACCTTTACCCGCTCCCTCTCTATGACCTGTATCCTTTCCGCGTCACGGGGATGGAGTTCAACATACGCCTCCGGCACCTCCCGGTCCAGAGTGGAGGTCCGGCGGGTCATTGTCCCGGTATGCCAGTGCCAATAAACTCTCCCGGTGCTGAGGAGGAAACTGTATTCCTGATCCGGGAGTTCATCCGGCTTGATATAGATCGCGGGCATGAACTGCCCTTTTCCCCGGGCAAACGTCCCCTTGTGCAGATAGGGGGTACCGGGGTGGTCCCTTGTAGGGCACGGCCACTGTAGGCCGAATGGTTCAAGACGGTCATAGTGCATTCCTCCATAGATCGGGGTAAGTGCTGCGATCTCATCCATGATCTCCGCTGGGGAGGAGTACCTCATCCCCTTATAGCCGCATCTTTCAGCCACCCCGCGGATAATCTCCCAATCGGCCCGGGCTTCACCGGGAGGTTCAATCGCTTTACGTATTCTCTGAACCCTTCGTTCGGTATTGGTAAAGGTACCGTCCTTCTCGGCGAAACCGGCGGCGGGGAGGACAACATCTGCATACTTCGCGGTCTCAGATAAGAATATATCCTGGACAACGAGAAAATCCAGTTGCTGAAGGGCGGCTCGAACACGGTTGGAATCGGGGTCGCTGAGCGCCGGGTTTTCGCCAATGATGTAGAGTCCCCTGACATCTCTTTTCCGCGCCCGGTCGAAGATCTCGGTTACCGTCAGGCCCGGGACGGTGGGGAGGTCTTTCACCCCCCAGGCTGCTTCAAACTTCTCCCTCACCTCTTCATCTCCCACACTCTGATACCCGGTAAAAACATTGGGGAGCGCACCCAGGTCACAAGCCCCCTGGACATTGTTCTGCCCCCTTAATGGATTTACCCCGGTGGAAGGAAAGCCCACATGTCCGGTCAGCATCGCGAGGTTAGCCAGCGACTTCACGTTGTCAACACCGGTAACATGCTGAGTAATCCCCATCGAGTAGACAATCATCGCCTTCTCGCTCCGGGCGTAGAGACGGGCGGATTCGACAAGCAGATCGGCCGGTATCCCCGTTATTCCCGCTACATATTCCGGAGTATATCCCTTGATCACTTCCTTAAGTTTCGCAAAACCTTCCGTCCTCTCCGCTATGTATCCTCTGTTTTGCAGGCCTTCTTCAATGATCACGTTCATCATCCCGTTTATCCAGGCAACATCGGTTCCATTATCCTGCCGGAGGTGAATATCAGCGAACTTTGCCAGTTCGATATTCCTGGGGTCAGCCACGATCAAAGAAGCTGACCGGTCTCTGACCGCGTTGATGATCCGGGAACCGATCAGGGGGTGCTGCGCGGTTGTATCCGAACCGGTCACCAGAAAGCAGTCGGCGTCTTCAAACTCCTCGATCGAGTTGGTCATGGCGCCGGAACCAAAGGCAGCTTTCAGTCCCACCACGGTGGAGGCATGACAGAGGCGGGCACAGTGATCGATATTGTTTGTCTTGAAGACCGCCCGGGCCAGCTTCATCATCAGGAAGTTCTCCTCGTTGGTGGTCTTGGCGGAGCTTAAAAAAGCGAGCGAATCGGGGCCTGTTCTCTCTCCAATCTCCAACAGCCGCCGTGAGACCAAGCCAAGCGCCTCTTCCCAGCCGGCTTCCTCGAAATGGCCGTTTCTTTTAATCAGGGGAGTATTCAGACGATCAAGCTTATTGACAAACTCATAGGAGTTCCAGCCTTTCACGCAGAGGGCTCCCCGGGAGACCGGATGGTTTCCGCTCGGGTACGAGCCGATTATCCGGCCGTCTTCAGCATCGAGATATAGCCCGCAGCCGCAGCCGCAGTAAATACAGGTTGTTAGAATCCTGCTCATACGTCTTTATTCTTCAACGTCCGTTATCTTTAATGGTTCTCAGTCATATTGTGTGGGTAGCAATATATATTATTTACCACGAAGGACACGAAGATCACGAAGGAAAATACTGAGCTAGAGCTTACTCGAAAAGGTATTTTCAACTTTTTGTGCTCAAAAAACTAAATATTCACCACGAAGGTCACGAAGAACACGAAGAAAAAAAAAGGAAACTATGTGATTTTTTCTGTTCTTTTCAAATTTCTTCGTGAACTTCGTGTTCTTCGTGGTTAAAAAGGCTTTTCGAGCAAGGTCTACAGCTGGTTTGCGGCTAATAAATGGGCCAGTGTAGGGGCTAGAACGAAAAACCCACCCCTGCCATTGTCATCAGATCCTTTCCGAAGTAGTACTGGGCCCCGATAGTGGTGAATGGTGGGATATTGATCCGTACGCCAACAAAAGTCTTCCAGCGGTTTCTCAGTTCATAATCATGCGCAAAATTCCGGTCCGGGGAGGAATATTCATGGGTAATCCGGCCGTCATTATATTCGCAGCCCAGATAAGGGTAGATAATCTCTAGATCAACTCCCGCCTCGGCGCCAGCTCGCCAGTGGAGAAATTGTCCTATCTCTTTTCCGCCATCACCTACTTTCCGATCGGTATTGAGATAAGAACACTCCCCTTCCACGGCAGCTCGAAATACAGACCAGTGCAGGAGGGTAAATCTGCTCCCTCCTCCATACTCAAAACCCCACTCATCATAATCAGTAGCTCCAAACTCAGGACGATCGAAGACCAACCGAGAATATCCCAGGCGGAGAAAGACCGCCCAGCGATTGGTCAGATTTACTACTGGCCTGATAATGAGACCGGAATAATTCAGGTCATATTCATAGTCTCCCGACTTAAAGTTCCGGTTCTGATAATCAAAGCCGGTGGCTAGCCCGAAGAGAGACCCATAATGAGCCGCAACCTCAGTCGATAAAGGCTCTGCCCTAATCGGCCAGGAGGGAATCAGTACTGCCGCGGCCAGCCCAAGCATTGCAATAATCCAACATATTTTCATGGTATTATTTCATAGTGTCATTTTATCTTTGTAATTCCGAGGGTCTATGGGAGAATGAATAATATCTAAATCTTTATAATTCTAATAACATCGTTAGCTTAGGCATTATTTACACTAAGTTAACGCCCCCGATTTTATCGGGGTAGACTACGGACGGTAACTTATTATGCTGGAAAAAATATTCGGATCAGGAGGAGCCTGGGGACCATTTATTCTTCGCATGGGGGTAGGGGCATTCTCTATTATTCACGGCACTCAAAAATTATTCGGCGCCTTTGACGGTCCTGGGTTGCAGAAATTCAGCGGCATATGCTCCGCGATGGGACTCAAACCTCCTGATATCTGGGCGATTACCATCGCCATTATTCAATTTTTGGCGGGAATATTTTTAGTCTTCGGAATCATGACCCGGGTGGCATCACTCTTAGTTGGAATTATTATCGCGGTAATGATCGCCGGGGGGGTGATTCTGGTCGATATCGAATATCAGATCGTCCTGATCGCGGCCTGTCTCTCCCTCCTCTTTACCGGTGGCGGTCGAGCCGCTTTGCGAGATTAAACTATGATAACGCTTACTCGAAAAGCTTTTTAAACCACGAAGAGCACGAAGTTCACGAAGAAATTTGAAAAAAACAAGGAAAAATTCTATAGTTTTCTTTGTCTTACTTCGTGTTCTTCGTGGTGAATGTTTAGTTTTATGAGCACAAAAAGTTGAAAATACCTTTTAGAGTACGCTCTAACTATACTTTTTCTCCAATGCCTTTATCTTCTTCACCCGCCTCATGTGCCTTCCTCCCTGAAACTTACTCCCCAGCCAAGCTTTGACTATCTCTTCCACTTCCTTCTTCCGGTAGGGACGACCGGCTAGGACCAGGATATTGGCGTTGTCATGCTCCACACTGAGGCGGGCAGTCCTGGGATTATGGACCAAAGCGGCCAGAACCCCGGGTATCTTATTAGCGGCGATGGACGCTCCGACCCCGGTACCACATCCCAGGATACCAATCCTGTTACGACCCCGGGTAACCATAACCGCTACTTTCTCAGCATAATCGGGATAATCGACGCTATCCCGGCTGTAAGTGCCTACATCCTCAACTATATAACCCCACCCCTCCACCAACCGTTTGATAAATTCCTTCATCCCGAACGCCGCGTGGTCTGAACCAACCACAATCACCGGTTTTTTCATCTAAAACTCCTATTATTTAAAAATAGCCACGAAGACACTAAGAAATTTACAAGTAAAATTACTTAAATATTTTCCGGGGTTGCATCTGTCTATTGATGATAGTCTTTGTTCAAAACTAAGTTAGCGCAAAGCGCTAACTTATAACTTTAGGCACTTTTCCGCCGGAGGCGGATCAGCCTCTGGCTGAAGCGCATTTCAAACTTTAGGCACTTCCAACTCCTGTTACACTTTCTCTGAGGGCGGTAATATTCTCACCGATACTCCCTTTGAAGACGGCACTACCGGCAATAATTTCCGTGGCGCCGGCCAAGGCGACAATTGGGGCGGTCTCAATGTTAATCCCACCATCGATTGCCACAATAATTTCTCTATCTACTCTATCCGCCAGACGCCGGGCCGCCGCGATCTTCTCTTCACTGCCGGGAATAAAACTCTGTCCTCCAAAACCCGGCTCGACACTCATGATCAAAATACGATCCAATAGATCGAGAAACGGCTCAATCTTATCAACTTCATTCCCGGGACGAAGTGAAATCCCGGCATCAACCCCCATTTTTCTTATATCCTTTAGTATTTCGAAGCAATCAGCTTCAATCTCTTGATGAATGGTAATCCCGTCTGACCCACTATCAACAAAAGCCTTAAGATATCGCCCCGGTTCTTCTATCATCAGGTGAACATCGAGATAGAGATCGGTCACACGCCTGATTGACTCGATCACAACCGGCCCGATTGTCAGGTTCGGAACAAAGTGCCCATCCATGACATCGAGATGAAGTACCCGGCATCCCGCGGCTTCAACTTCTTTAATGTCTTCCCGCAGACAGGCAAAATTCGCGGAAAGCAATGACGGCGCGATTAAAACCCGGCCAATACCAACTTTCTTATTCATCTTATTTTGATTCATAGTCATTTGATGCTTGAGATTTGTGATTTCTTATATCATTCGGAAGGGACTACTTTAAGCTTCTCGATATTCTCGATAATTCTCTGATTGATCGCGGCAATCTTCTCTTTCGTATCCTCAATCTTCCGGAGATCGGAATATTCGATCGGCGGACCAAAACTTACCACTGTCCTCCGGAAGAGACTACGGGGGAACCAACGCCATAATCCCTTTGTTCTGGGCCCCCCCCGGCTGAAGATTCGAGTAATCCCCTCATGATAAACCGGGATAACGGTCAGATCCGATTCCGCTTTGGCAATCACATAACCGGGACCGGCCTTAATCCTCTTCAGGTTGAAACTCCTGGTACCCTGATAGAAGATAAGAATATTTCTCTTCTTCAAGAATTCGATATACTTCCTCATCAGGAATGGGTCACTGCGCCCACTCTTCACCGGTATGGTCCTGAGTAACCGGAAAAGAATCCGGAGATACCATCGGGTAAAATAATTTTCCTCGGCCGCGAAATTTATCGGCTGCCTGGAAGGATGAGTAACAAATGCCGGGAAGAAGGCCGCGACCGCTATCAGGAAAGAGTCGTACATAGAGAGATGGTTCGAGACATAGAGAACGTTCCTCCCCTTCTTCGGGATATTCTTCCTCCCCCGAACCATAGTAAAGTTGAAGGGGAAGCGAAAGAAGATGAATGAGACAAACCCGGTCGTTATTAAAGCAACATACGCGATCCAGATCCCGATCCGATGGAATATCTGCTTGATCATAAGTTAGCGCCTACGGCGCTAACTCAGTGAAAAAACACTAAAGCCAACACCACTTAAAAAAGTTTACACCCTTCAACAAATGATAATATATAGCACCACTATTCTATTATTTCAACAGAGAGTTAAATTTTTTCTGAGAATTTTTCTCTTTTTTTCTTCCGGGACATAATGTATAACGATGCCCTTTCCGAATCATCGCAGATCTAACAATCATACTAATCCGAAAAAATTGGAATAAAAATAATGAGTAAACTTGTTATCGTAGAATCTCCAACCAAGGCCCGTACAATCCGGGGGTATCTCCCGGAAGATTACCGGGTTGAAGCCTCAATGGGACACGTCCGGGATCTTCCCTCCTCCGCTACGGAGATCCCCGCCCGG
>Ga0222702_1000330_pt1 | contig 13477 bp, 10 predicted proteins | sample AntAcemetage1504_FD_181152 | JGI IMG/M metagenome (GOLD analysis project Ga0222702, IMG submission 181152) | Saline water microbial communities from Ace Lake, Antarctica - #1504 | ecosystem: Environmental > Aquatic > Non-marine Saline and Alkaline > Saline | place: Antarctica: Ace Lake...
AAAAGAAAAAAAGATTAGTTATTGCAATATTTTTGCTACTTTCTTTTTTCTTTACTGTTATATGGTGATTTAATTTTTTAAACCCTAAGCTCTTTTTCTTTCTCAACTCGATACTATATTTTGCTAATTGACTTTGTTGTACTAAAATGGTATTTTATCATTGAAAAAAGAATATTTGATAAGTAGATCAGGTAATCGCGGAAGAAATGCTATTTCTTTCGAGGAAAGTCCGAGCTCCACAGGGCAGAGCGCTGGGTAACCCCCAGTGAGGGTAACCTTAAGGAAAGTGCTACAGAAAATACACAGCCAAGCACTTGATTTGAGTGCTCGGTAAAGGTGAAAAGGCAGGGTAAGAGCCTACCAGTTGTTAGGTGACTAACAAGCTTAGTAAACCCCGCTCGGAGCAAGACCAAATAGGAAGAGCTGTGGTGGCCCGCTGAATCTTCGGGTAGGTCGCAAGAGGTGTAAGGTAACTTACATCCCAGATAGATGATTACCACCCTTATAAATTAGTTAGTTAGTTATTTGGTTAGCTGGTTAAATTCGTATCTCGTGAATTGTATCTATTTAAGAGAATAGAAGCCAGAAAGCAGAATTCAGAAGTCAGAATAAGAGGACATATAGTATTTTGTGAAGATGGTTAGAGTTAGCCGGATAAGTAAATAAACTCGCATCTTGCAACTTGTATTTTAAACTAACGACTATTCACTATTCACTAATGACTAATTTATAAGGGGACAGAACTCGGCTTATACGATCTACTTATCAAAATAAATAGATATAGAGACATACGATAAAACATTTTATTGTATGTCTCTTTTTTATTTTATCCCCCTCAAGATATTCCTTGTGAAAATCAACATAATCACTAAAAACGGGTCGGATAAATCCGACCTCTACTTCAAAAAGCAATGCTTTATACAAAAAATGTTTTAAGTTTTGAATTCTGATTTTAAGCGATACGCGGTACGAATTATTCTTCACTATCGAGCAATTTATATCTTCAAGTCTTTTACTCCTCTATTTTTTACAAAAAATACTGTTAGAAATAGTGTATCTATTATGGAAAAGACGCTAGATATGTGGTGTTTTCTAATTTTTTTAAAAAAAATCAAATTATTTTCAAAAAAAAAGAGGGTTTTTTAAAAAAATGTAGTATAGTATATGTAGTGGAGCAAAGTGGAGTGAAGTGGAGGATATAATATAAAGGAGATTTTATGTTTTTAGGACAGTATGAACACTCTATCGATGAAAAGGGGAGATTAATTGTTCCAGCAAAATACCGGGAATCTTTAGGCGAGAAGTTTATTATTACTTTCGGTCTTGATACTTGTCTTTTTGTATATCCACTTGAAGAATGGAAAACTTTATCTGAAAAAATGAAACTTCTCCCTTTGGGCCAGAGAGACGCACGAGCATTTAAGAGAATACTATTTTCGCGAGCTACTGATTGCACTATGGATAATCAAGGTAGAGTTATTGTTATGAAATATTTGAGAGATTACGCTCAAATTAACAAAGAAATTATGGTTATTGGAGTTTTAGATAGGATAGAAATCTGGAGTAAAGATGTATGGCAAAAATACTTTAAAGAAGTTGAAAATTCATACGAAGATATTGCCGAAAGAATATATGAACAAGAAGGATAATCTATGGCCAATTACTTTCACATTCCTGTGTTAACAAAAGAGATCTTAAATTATTTAAACTTAAAGAAAGGAGGTGTTTATATAGATTGCACTTTAGGGGGTGGAGGGCATTCCGAAGCTATTTTGGAGAATATTTATCCCCATGGTTTGTTAATTGGCATCGACCAGGATATAGAGGCAATTGAAACAGCGAAAGAAGAACTAAAGAGTTTTCTGGATAAAGTAAAATTAGTTAAAGATAATTTCAAAAATTTAGAAGGAATTCTATCAGACTTAAAGATTGAAACAGTTTCGGGGATAATCTTTGATTTAGGAGTGTCCTTTCACCAACTAAAAAAGAAAGAGCGAGGATTTAGTTTTAAAGAAGACAGCCATTTAGATATGCGAATGGATTTAACTCAAGAATTTAATGCTGATATTTTGATTAATACTTATTCCGAAAAAGATTTAGCTGAAATATTTAAAAAATATGGAGAAGAACGGTTTTCTAAGAGAATTGCCCGCTTAATTATAATAGAACGAAAAAAGAAAGCCATTACTACAACCAGGCAGTTATCTGATTTAGTAATAAGGTCTCTTCCTAAGACTAAAAAGAGGCGTACCTGGAGGATTCATCCGGCAACCAGGGTATTTCAGGCTATCAGAATTGAAGTAAACCAGGAGCTTAAAGCCTTGGAAAAGGGGCTCAATCAGGCAATTAGAGTTTTAGAGGACAAGGGAAGGATATGTGTTATTTCTTATCACTCGCTGGAGGATAGAATAGTTAAACATCTATTCAAAGAAGTAGAGAGAGAAGGGAAAGATCAAGGGGATTATGGATTGAAAATTATAACTAAAAAACCAATCAGACCTTCTTTGAAGGAAGTAAGGGATAATCCCAAGGCAAGAAGTGCCAAATTGAGAGTGGCAGAGAAAATAATAAAAGTAAAGGGGCGATAAAATATGAGAGAGAACAGTACAATATCTGCTGTTAATTACGAAAACAAGAATACCTTAATTGTTTTTGGTTCATTTTTAATATTTATAATTTTTATCTCTTCTATAGTAATTTTTTATATTTCTGATAACATCGTTTTAACAGAGTTGGGATACAAATTAATAAGCTTAGAGAATGATAAGATAGCCTTGGAGGAAGAAAATAAAAAACTTGAACTTAGCGCAGAGACTCTTTCTGCTTTAGGTAGAATTGAAAAAATTGCTTTTAATAATTTAGGAATGATTAGACCAAAAGAAATTAAATATATTGCTTCAAATCCCACTCCCGAGATTAATTCCAGAAATGATATCGGAGCAATCAGTAATAATTATGGAAGGCAAAATAATTTTTGGGCTAGTTTTGACCCAAAGAATATAAATGATTTGATTTCAGTAACATTAAAATAATATACTTGTAGCAGTATAGGTTAAAGAGGGCGGAAATAATTGTTGCTTTCCAAAGAAAAAAAAGAACGTATTATTTTTTTATTTATATTATTTATAATTCTTTATTTTTCATTAGTTTATAGATTATATAATATACAGGTCATTCAAAGTAATAAATTTAAAGAAATTGCCCAACAAGAACACCTCACTTCTTTTTCTATTGAAGGAGAACGGGGTAATATTTATGATAGAAATTATAAAAAATTAGCTGTGAATGTTAATGTTCAATCTTTGTTTGCTATTCCCCCTAAAGTTGTAAGTCCTCAAGAAACCGCTCAAAAAATATCTTCAATCTTGAATTTGAAAACAAAAGATGTAATGGAAAAATTAAATCAGAAAAAATCTTTTGTATGGATAAAGAGGAAATTAAAAGAAACAGAAGTTGCAGAGATTAAAAAACTAAACTTAGAAGGATTTGATTTCATAGATGAGAGCAAAAGATATTACCCCAAGAATTATTTGGCCTCTAATTTAATGGGATTTGTGGGAATAGACAATCAAGGCTTGGAGGGTTTAGAATCATTTTTTGATAAAGAACTAGAAGGTTTACCTGGTTTAGTAATTTTAGAAAGAGATGCTACGGGAAGCAGGGTGCCTTTAAGCGTTAAAGAACCAACTGCTCACCAGGACGGGAATTCAATTGTATTAACTATTGATGAAGTTATCCAATATATCACTGAAGAAGCCCTGGATAAAGCTTTCCAAAAATCCAGGGCTAAAGCAGGAGTCGCTATTGTGGTAGAACCCAAAACCGGGGGAATTTTAGCAATAGCAATAAAACCTTCTTACGACCCCAATTATTTTAATCAATATTCTCGCGATCTTTGGAGGAATAGAGCAGTAACTGATGTCTATGAGCCGGGATCGACCTTTAAGATTGTTACTATAGCTACAGCCCTGGAAGAAAAAGTAGTAAAATTAGATGACCAATTTTATTGTAAAGGGTGGACAAAATACAACGGGACTGTTTTCCATGATATACACCAACATGGTTCTCAAAATCTTACCGATATTGTAAAGAACTCTTGTAATGTAGGAGTAATTCAAACGGGAACGAGATTAGATGAAAAAGTTTTTGAAAAATCTATTAGAAGATTCGGGTTTGGAAGTTTAACTGAAATAGATTTACCTGGAGAAGTAAATGGCCTGGTAAGAAGCACAAAAGATTGGTCAAAAATTTCTCTGGCCTCCTTATCAATAGGTCAAGAAATATCTGTAACTCCAATTCAGTTGATAATGGCCGTATCTGCTATAGCTAATAGAGGGACTTTGATGAAGCCGATGATAGTGAAGGAAATAATAGATTCTAAGCAAAACAAAATTAAAATATTTAAGCCAAAGCCGGTAAGACAGGTAGTATCGGTTGACACTGCCTTAACTATGACTAAAATATTAGAGCAAGTAGTAAATGACGGAACCGGTACAAGGGCTAAACTGGCAGGATACCAAGCAGCAGGAAAAACGGGAACTGCTCAAAAATTTGATTCTTCTATTGGTAAATATTCTGAAGATAAGTATAGTTCATTTTTTGTGGGATATGTTCCTGCGGAAAATCCCAGTATAGCTATCTTAGTTTTATTAGATGAACCTAAGGGGAGTTATTACGGTGGAACGGTAGCCGCTCCGGTTTTCCAGGAGATTGCTTCTAAAGCTCTTCCTTACTTATCTGTACCAACAAATGAATAGCGTGGAGCGTACAGCTACAGCGTTTAGCGTAGAGTAAAACTAGCGTATAGCGTGGAGCGTGTAGAGAATATAGCGAAAAATTAAAAGCGCAAAGCGCAAAATCATAGTGCAAAACTAAAAATAGAAAAAGTAGTAGTTTATATAATTGTAATAAAAAATCTAAAACAAAAAGCAAAAAGGTTAAAATTATACACTCTTCTGTCATTCCCACGAAAGTGGGAATCCAGTGTTAGAAGATAAAAAAAAGACGGATTCCCATTTTCATAGCCATGACAAAAGATATGAGCAATAAAAAAAATAAGAAAAAAATGTTGCACAGAGTATTTTTTCTTATACGCGATACGATATACTATATACAAGATTTAACTAGAGGACAGAAGCAGTCTTATCTTTCATACTATACGCTAAACGCTGTACGCTATACGCTATTTATAATATTGAGGTATTTTTTATGAAGTTAAATGAATTGATAACAAATTTAGACACTAAAGAAATTAATGGTGACTTAAATTTAAATATAAAAGGAATCTATCATGACTCTCGGAAAATAAAGAGAGATTTTTTGTTTGTATGTATAAAGGGTTTTACTTCTGATGGACATAATTTTATTAATGAAGCTATTGACAGGGGAGCTGTTGCCTTAGTGGTAGAAAAAGAAATTCCTCCCAAGCCAGGCGTTACCATAATAAAGGTAGATGACAGCCGAAAAGCACTGGCAATTTTAGCTAACCAATTTTACGATTTTCCTTCACGAAAATTAAAATTAATGGGAGTAACCGGAACAAATGGTAAAACTACTATTACTTATATGTTAAGAGCTATTTTTCAGGAAGCGGGATATAAAACAGGTCTTCTAGGAACAGCCCAAAATATAATTGCTAATAATATTAACTCTTCCCATATGACTACTATGGAATCAATAGATTTACAGAAAGCCCTTATTGAAATGGTTAAACAAAAAACTGATTATGTAGCAATGGAAGCATCTTCACATGCCTTGCAATTATCTCGAGTAGAAGGATGTGATTTTGATATAGCTATTTTTACTAATATTAGTAAAGAACATTTTGAAATTCATAAAAACTTTTCTAATTATTTAGAAGCAAAGAAAAAATTGTTTTTAAATTTAAATAAAAGCAAGAAAGAGACTTCTAAAAAATATGCGGTAATCAATGTCGATGAAGAGCACAGTAAAGATTTTATAGATTGTAATAAGGTTAACTTGATTACTTATGGAATAGAAAAACAAGCTGAGGTTAGAGCCAGAAATATAAAAATAGACCTTAAAAGTTCTTCATTTATAGTGGAAACTTCTCTAGGGGATACTGAAATATTATTAAATTTTAGTGGAAAATACAATATATATAACGCTTTGGCAGCTATAGCAACAGCTATTACTCAGAACATCCCCCTCAATATAATTTCTCAAGCTTTTAGTAAATTTTATGGAGCCCCCGGAAGATATAAGTTGCTTGAATATGGTCAGAATTATACTATTATTATAGATTTTGCCCATAATTATCATGGGTTAGGGAATATATTGGGAAATTTACGTAATTTTACCTCGCATAAAATAATAACTGTATTTGGACATAGTGGAGATAAATACAATAAGATAAGAGTCACCATAGGAGAAGTTATGGGAAAATATAGTGATTATGTAGTAATAACTGCGGATAATCCTAAAAGTGAAGACCCTTTGAAAATTGCCCAGGAAATTGAGAGAGGGGTTAAAAAAACAAATAAAGATTATATTATAATCACTGATCGGGTAGAGGCTATTAAACATGCTTTGGAAAAAGCCGAAGAAGGAGATATAGTGTTGATTGCCGGAAAAGGGCCTGAAAACGAACAGATTTATCATAACAGAGCTATTCATCATAATGATGAAGAAGTGGTGAAAAATATTTTAACGGGGAGATAAAAGGTTGGAAAAGTGTAAAATAAGCGAATTGATAGAAGCTATTTCGGGAAAGATAATTCAGGGAGACCAGAATTGTTTGATAAAAAGGATTTCCATAGATAGCCGAACTTTAATTCCCGGTGATTTGTTTTTTGCTATAATTGGACCCAATTTCGATGGACATGATTTTATTGTTAAAGCTTTTAGAAAAGGTGCGGTTGGGGCAGTAGTCTGTAAAGGTGCGAGCACTTTACTAGAGAATAAGCAAATAGAAAAAAACAAAATTATTATAGAAGTAAAAGACACTCTTTCTGCCCTGCAGGATTGGTCCAAGCATTATAAAGATAAATTTGAAACTTTTAATATCTGTGTAACCGGCAGTAACGGAAAAACCACTACCAAAGAAATTATTGCTCATATCTTATCTCAAAAATTATCCCTTTTAAAATCCTCCGGAAATTATAATAATGAAATCGGAATTCCTCTTACTTTACTTCATCTTAACAAATCACATAAGCTGTTGGTGACAGAGATGGGAATGAGAGGTTTGGGTGAAATTAAAACTCTTACTAATTTTATCACCCCTAATTTAGCAGTGCTTACTAATATCGGAGAGGCACATATCGGTTTATTAGGTTCAAAGGATAATATTTTCAAAGCTAAGTCGGAATTATTACAATCATTAAACAAAGACGGTATTGCTATAATAAACAGAGATGACCTCTATTTTTCAAAGACTTTGGGAATTGTTAAAGATAAGAAGGTATATACTTTTGGCATTAAAAATAAAAGTGATATTATGGCTGATAATATTAGAACAGTCAGCGATAAAGGAATGAAGTTTACCCTTATAGTACAAAATGATATGAGTAAAGAAATATATTTCCCCTTATTGGGAAAGCACAATATCTATAATGCCCTTGCCGCTGCTGCGGCTGCTTTTGCTCTGGGAATAGAATTAGATTTAATCGAAAGAGGTTTATCTTCTTTTAAAACCTTAGGTATGCATATGCAATTAAGCAAATTTTACAAGGGCATTAAAATACTAAATGATTCCTATAATGCCAGTCCATTATCAGTGAAAAGCGCTTTGGAAACTTTAGTAGAAGTTGCGCAAAAAAATAGAAAGATAGCCATCTTGGGAGACATGCTGGAATTAGGAGAAAAGGCCGGTTTTTACCATCAGAAAATAGGAAAAGAAGTAGTAAAATTATCTATTGATATACTAATAACTGTAGGCCCGGGAGGAAAGATAATAGCCCAATCTTCTAAGGAAGAGAGGATGGCAGGAGAAAGAATTTTTTCTTTTGAGAAAAACGAGAAGATAGATTTATCCAAAAAGTTGTTAAATCTAGCTAAACCGGGAGATTATATTTTATTAAAAGGTTCTCGAGAAATGAAAATGGAAGAGATTTTAGAATTTTGGCGAATAGAATATCAAAAAAATAATCCTATCTAAGGAGGGAATAATGACCTATTGGCCGTTAACTTTATTAATTTCGTTTATAATTCCAGTTATTACCCTGCCGTTCTTTATAAAATATTTAAAAAAACATAATATGGGGCAGAAAATTCGTCAGGAAGGGCCAGATCTTCATCAATATAAAATGGGCACACCTACTATGGGAGGAATAATGGTTATCCTTACTTTAATAACAATAATTTTGCTTCTTGTCCCCTATAACAAATATGTTTTATGGTCCTTAATTATTACCGTTGGCTTCGGACTCATCGGCTTAGTCGATGATTTAATAAAACATTTTAAGAAACGTTCATTGGGTCTTCTTACCATGCAAAAATTGCTTCTTCAAATTGCTCTGGCTCTAATAGTTGCTTATGGTATTCAACAAAATACTGATTTAAGTACAGAAATTTATATTCCTTTTTTGAAAAATAGTATAGAATTAGGATTTATGTTTGTGCCTTTTGTGGTCCTGGTGATGATTAGTTCGGTTAATGCGGTAAACTTAACTGATGGCCTGGATGGGCTGGCTGCTGGCTTGATAATTATTTCTATGGTTAGTTTTACTTTAATTGCCTATGCCCAAAATATATTGCCTATGAGCATATTTGCACTAATAGTTGCCTTTATTTCTCTCGGCTTTTTGGTCTATAATTTTTTCCCGGCTCAAATTTTTTTAGGAGATGTTGGTTCCTTGGCTTTGGGTGGCGCACTTGCCTCAGTGGCAATATTTACCAGAACAGAATTATTTTTACTGATAATAGGTGGAGTATTTGTACTTGAAACTTTATCAGTGATTCTTCAGGTTATTTCGGTAAAATTAAGAGGTAAAATAATTTTTAAGATGAGTCCCATTCACCATCATTTTGAACTATGCGGCTGGAAAGAGCCTAAAATTATTATTAGATTTTGGATATCGGGAATAATTTTAGCGCTAATTGGATTAGCCAGTATTTAGTATTGCGTTAAGAAATAGTTAGCTAGTTAATTAGTTACTTGGTTAATTAGTTGAAGATTTCGTTTAAATCAGTTTACCAGCTAACCAATTAATTAGCTAACTATACAATAGGGGTTATATTTAATATGTTGACAGAAAAAAGATCTCCTGATTTATGGCTTTTTATAGTAGTAATTTTACTTATGGCTGTTGGCATATGTATGGTTTTTAGTTCAAGTTACATTATGGCTTATAAATGGTATGGAGATAGTTATTATTTTTTAAAAAGACAATTAATTTATGTTATAATAGCTTTAATAGCATTTTTTTTCGCTATATATACTGATTATCATTATTATAAAAAATTTACTCTGCCTATCTTAATTTTATCCATTGCATTGCTATCGATGGTATATGTTCCCAGTATCGGGAGGACTGCCGGTGGAGCAAGAAGATGGATTAAGATAGGATTTTTTTCTTTTCAGCCTTCCGAAATCGCTAAATTTGCTTTAATCTTATACATGGCAGAATCTTTAACCAGAAAACAAGTAAAAGATATTAAAACCTTTATTAGGGGAGTATTACCCCCTTTAATTATTATGTTAGTAATGTTTTTATTAATCTTGAATGAACCAGATTTTAGTACTTCCTTAATTATTTTGGGCATTTCTTTTATTATGTTATTTATTGGGGGGACCAGGATAGTTCAGCTTTATGCCCTGATAGCCGCCGCTATTCCCCTGGGAATTTTGATATTATCAAGAGAAGAATATAGAAGAACTAGATTGCTTTCTTTTTTGGACCCCTGGAAAGACCCTTTGGATAGCGGGTTTCATATAATTCAATCTTTATTAGCCTTAGGGAGTGGAGGGATTTTTGGAATCGGATTGGCGGAGAGTAAACAAAAATATTTCTATCTTCCCGACCAACATACCGACTTCATTTTCTCTATAATTGGTGAGGAATTGGGGTTTATAGGCACTGTGGTAATAATTATTCTCTTTACAATGTTGTTGTGGCGTGGATTCAGGATAGCCTTAGATTCTTCTGATCAATTTGGGACTTTGTTGGCAGCGGGTATTACCTCAATGATAGTTTTTCAGAGCATTATAAATATTGGAGTAGTGACCAAGATGATTCCCACCACCGGCATTACCCTGCCCTTTATCAGCTATGGAGGTTCATCTCTAATTGTAAATATGTTTTGCGCGGGAATTTTATTAAATATTTCCCGCTATAAAGTAAAAGAACAGGGAGCGTAATTGATGGCATTAAAGGTGATAATTTCGGGTGGCGGAACAGGAGGGCATATATATCCTGGAATTAGTTTAGCTTACGAGATAAAAGATAGAGACATAAAAAACGATATTTTATTTGTGGGAACCGAAAGAGGCCTGGAATCAAAACTTATTCCCCGGGAAGGTTTTAAAATTAAAAAAATTAAGGCTCGGGGTATCCAACGGAAAATATGTTTTGAAAATTTAACGGCCATTGTTATTTTTCTGATTTCTTTATTTCAGTCATATAAAATTGTAAAAAAGTATAAACCGGATATAGTTATTGGAACAGGGGGTTATGTGAGCGGTTCGGTTGTTTTAATGGCCGCGATATTAGGTATTCCAACTTTTGTCCACGAGCAGAATGTAATACCCGGGATTACCAATAAATTTTTATCTCGTATTACCAGAGCAACATTTTTAAGCTTTAATCAGTCAAAAGAATATTTTAGCAGTAAAGCAAAATTGATTTTTACGGGCAATCCCCTACGTTTTAAAAATATTAAACGGAGCACAGACAGAGAGTATAAAAAATTTAACCTTGATCCTTCAAAAAAAACTATATTGGTATTAGGAGGTAGCAAAGGAGCAGCTTCAATTAATAGAGCTGTTCTGAGAGGTATCGATTTAATAAAAGAGGTTATAAAAAACGACTGGCAAGTTTTATTGATTAGCGGGCAAAATGATTATGATAACATCATAAAAATGGTGAGAAAAAATCATAAAATATTTTCAGTAGAACCTTATCTGTATGATATTGAAAAAGCCTATACTCTGGCTGATTTAGTAATCTGCCGGGCGGGAGCCACAACTTTAGCGGAAATAGGGGCTTATGGATTACCGGCAATTTTAATACCCTACCCTTATGCAACCCAGAATCACCAGGAAGTAAACGCCAGAATTTTTACAAGAGAAGGGGCTGCGATATTAATTTTAGAAAAGGATTTATCCGATAAGAAGTTAGCCCAGGTTTTACTCGATATATTAAAAGATAAAAATCGATTAGAAATGATGGCCAGGAAGAGTAGAGAATTGGGTAATGAAAATTCAGCTAAAAAGATAGTAGACTATATTTCTGATTACATTAATAAAATTTAAAAAATATAAGAAGTATTTTACCAACAAAGCAGGAAAATTATAAATTTTTATTGAATATAAATATAAGAGTTTGGGGTTCAATCAATTCATATTTGGTTAACGCTTAACCAGTTACTTTGACTAGTTAGTTTTTGATACTAATTCTTTAACTATCTAAGCAGGTGACTAGCTAATCAACTAACCAGATAGATACAATATACGACATACAAATAGGGGTGAAATTATAATTAATGAATGAAAAAAAATTACACATACATTTTATTGGAATTGGCGGATCGGGAATGAGTGGTTTAGCCTCAATTCTTCTTGACTTAGGTTATAAAATCAGCGGTTCTGATATTGTAACTTCAAAGATAACTAAAAGATTGACTGAAAAAGGTGCAACTATTTTTAAAGGTCATAATGAAAATAATGTAGAAGATGCAGATTTGGTAGTAATTTCATCCGCAATCCCCGGATCTAATTCAGAGATAAGGGGTGCTATAGATAGGAAAATTACCATAATTAAAAGGGCTGAAATGCTGGCAAGGCTTATGAATAATAAATATGGAATAGCTGTTGCCGGTACACACGGTAAAAGCACCACTGCTTCTATGATAAGTCTATTATTAGAAAAATGCGGTTTTGATCCTACTGTAGTAGTGGGAGGAGAGCTAAATAATTTTAAAAATAATGCTAAATTGGGGAAAGGAAATCATATAGTTGTAGAAGCCGATGAAAGCGATGGTTCGTTTTTGGAATTGAATCCACACATGGCAATAATTACCAATGTAGAAGATGACCATTTAGATTATTATGAAAACATGCAAAATGTTTTAAAATATTTTAGGAAATTTATTGATAAAGTTCCTGATAATGGGCGAGTTATCTTGTGTAAGGATTGCGATAATGTAAAGAGTTTGGCAAAACAATATGGAAAAAGTCATATTTCTTATGGAATATTTACCGAAGCGGATCTTATGGCAAAAGATATAGAATTAGATAAGTTAAATTCTAAATCAAAGATATACTGGCAGGGCAAAAAAATAGGTGAACTTTATTTAAAAGTTGCCGGATATCATAATATTTTAAATGCTTTAGCGGCAATTGCTGTTGCCCTGGAACTGGGAATAAGTTTTATAGAAATTACTAAAATATTGGAAACCTTTCAAGGGGTACATAGAAGAATGGAAATTGTTGCCAATTTGGACGACAAAATATTAATACTTGATGATTATGCTCATCATCCCACCGAGATTAAGGCAACTTTGAGCGCCTTAAGAAGTAGCTGGCAAGACAGGAGAATAATTGCCGTATTTCAACCTCACCGTTATAGTAGAACTAAACTTTTGGCAGAAAAGTTCGGTATGGCATTTTTTGATGCTGATTGTGTAATTATCAATGATATTTATTCAGCTAATGAATTACCGATATCCGGAATTAGCGGAGAAACCATATTTAAGGAAGTTAAAAAATCTAATCATAAAAAGGTAAAATATTTGCCCTCTAAAGATGATATTTTGAGTTATTTATCTGAAATTGTTCATCCCGGAGATATAATAATAACTATGGGGGCAGGGGATATTTGGACTGTTGGTCAGGAATTGGCCGAACAATTAAATAAAACAAAGGTGTTTTAACTTTATTTGAAAATGAATATAAATATAGATATTATAAAAAATGAGTGTAAAAAACAAGGAATTGACAGTGTAATTAAATACAACGAGCCATTAAAGAATCATACTTCATTAAGAATTGGGGGGGACGCTGATGTTTTTTGTAACCCTAATAATATCGAAGATTTAAAAAAGCTCGTTTCTATTTCTAAAGAATATAATATACCTTTTCGGGTTATTGGAAACGGAACGAACTTGTTGATTTCGGATAGCGGTATAAGAGGTTTAGTAATCAACCTAAATAAAGGTTTTAAAAAAATAGAATTTTCTGATAAAATTGTAAAAGTAGGTGCGGGAGTTTCATTAGTATATCTGAGTAAAATAGCTTTGAATAGAGAATTGAGCGGATTAGAATTTGCCTGTAATGTTCCCGGAGCTTTAGGCGGAG
>Ga0222702_1000351_pt1 | contig 13036 bp, 13 predicted proteins | sample AntAcemetage1504_FD_181152 | JGI IMG/M metagenome (GOLD analysis project Ga0222702, IMG submission 181152) | Saline water microbial communities from Ace Lake, Antarctica - #1504 | ecosystem: Environmental > Aquatic > Non-marine Saline and Alkaline > Saline | place: Antarctica: Ace Lake...
TGCAAAGGCTTTTCTCAAATCTAAGTAAATAGCAAAAAGTAAATAGCAAATAAAAGAAAAACCTCCCGTGGACCAAATAAGCGGGAGGTTTTTTTTGTTTATTTTTCCTCTCGAGCCAAGCTCTCCAAAAGGGTGAGTAGGCTTCGAGCGCTATCAAGTTGAGGTAACTCCAAATAGTTTAACATCTTAGTGATAAGGTGATAATGTTATGAAGAAAACTTCCCGACAAACTTGAAGGAAAACAATCGCCGGAATACTATCATGAAGCTGATTTATCCTGTTCAGCTAAAACCGGACTAATTCGTGGAGATCACGCGACATGAAAAAACTTGACGGAGAAGGTCATTTATCGATAAATATAAAGTTAGTCATTCTCGAAAAATAAGAAACCTATGTGAACTCTGTAAGAGGAAAAGATAAGGAGAAGGCATGAAAGATAAGGAAAGTCCGGAATGTGCAAAATGTTCCATAAAGGATCGAATTTGCCTTGTAGAGGATGGAAAGGGACCAAAGTCCTGCCCCACTGAAAACTACAGGGAGATCATTAAAGACGCAGTTAAGGAGTACGAAAGGCCCAAAATTCACGAATTCGCCAGGATGGCATCGATTCAAGAATCCGAATGTTACTCAAATAGAGATATCCAGCCCTATGTCTCTCATCCTGTTAAACCAAGGGTCCAGGAGATCTGTGAATTTGCAGAAAAAATGGGATATCAAAAGTTAGGCATCGCTTTTTGCGCAGGGCTTTATCAGGAGGCAAAGGCGCTTACGAAAATCTTAGAAGTACAGGGCTTCGAGGTTGTCTCTGTTGTCTGCAAGGCCGGCGCCACCCCCAAAGAAACCATAGGGATCAAGGAGGAGGAAAAGATACGAATCGGGCAGTTTGAGTCCATGTGCAGCCCCATTGTTCAGGCAACTATCCTTAACCGGGAAAAAACTGATTTCAATATCTTAGTCGGGCTCTGTGTGGGGCACGATTCTCTCTTCTTCAAGTATAGCGAGGCCTTCACAACGGTACTTATTGCAAAGGACCGCGTCCTTGGCCACAATCCGGCCGCAGCCCTCTATACCTCCGGCAGCTATTATGCCCGGATGCTCCGTAAAGGGTTTTGACAGAGGTACCCGTTCACAGGTTCCCGGTTCAGAGGTTTCCCTCCGGGATTCCAAATATGAAAAAATACCCCGTGACCTGTTGCAGTGCCAGTTCTGTTGAATTCGTTCTTCAGGGTTGGATAAAAGAGAGAATGATTGACAAATGAGTCAAATTTGACTATAAAGTTTCAAAAGGCATTAAATAAATAGATTTTGGCAAGGTTCGGTGCATATTCTGAACCCCGGCCCAGACTGAAAATCTTAATCCATATAGTCAGATATACCATACAATAAATGAGACCAAAAATTCTGAACCGCTTTCCCGTACTCATGATTTTGGCTTTTACAGTGGCCCTGTTGAGTTCACTTATCGGATGCAGTCCGCTATCACCGCTTTATCCAAAAGTGATAGCGGCAGACGCAAAAATTCTTCCAAAATGTAAATACTTGGGGGAGGTTACCGGTTCGGCAGGGGACTATATTCCTTCGCTAACGCGCACTGAGGTAGCGACCAATGAAATTGCAATTCAAAATGCCAAAGGTCGTGCCCTGCAAGAGGCGGCAGGACTTGGTGCAACCCATGTTGTATGGGTCAGGCAGACGTATGGGAATGATGCCCAAATATGGGCACGAGCCTACAAATGTAAATAAGAAATAGTTGGCTCGTAATATCAGATTTCATGCTTTTCAATTAGGATAATTTTTCACTTACGTTCTTCCACTGTTCAAAAAAAGAAACATCTTGCCTGAACCGGTACTTCAGTATAAAATAGAGAGATGTTAGACTTGTGTCGATCCATAAATGGCTATTTTCCGCAATCTCAGCGTCAGACTCAAATTTTAATCCTCGAAATACTCCAATGTATTCCTGTGGTTAAAATCTTCGTCTTCCTTGATCTTGCAAAAACTATCTCATTTCTGGATGGACACTAGACTTGGCAATAATAACATCATTTTAACATGAAATATTCTGAATTGTGTCTTGGGATTTAACAAATGTATTTGGAATATTGGGGTCTAAAGAAGTACCCGTTCGATAATGTGCCTGATCCGGATTTCTTTTTTATGTCAAAACCCCACGAGGAGGGGTTGACAAGACTTTTGTACGCAGTTGAGAGGGGGAAAGGGTGTGCATTGCTTTCCGGAGAGGTGGGTGCAGGCAAAACAACCTTAGGTAAGGTATTGTTGCGTAAGATATCAAAAGAAAGATATGATATCGCCATGATAGCAAATCCGTGTTTAGAGACAAAAGAGTTCTTACAGGATATATTATATAAGTTGGGAATTACAGATGTCCCTGAGAGCAAGGTTGAAATCCTCCGAATTTTATACAAAAAACTGACCGACAATCTGGAGCAGAACAAAGGAACCCTTCTCATCATTGATGAAGCCCAGTTTATCGCGGAATCTACGTTAGAGGAAATCAGGCTTCTCCTCAACTATCAATTGTCCAACAGATTTCTCTTGACAATTTTTCTGATGGGACAACCCGAACTGGTAGATAAAGTCAAAGCGATCAAACAGTTGGCGCAGAGGGTAGAGATCAGCTACTTTTTGCGGTCCTTTAATTTCAAGGAAACGACCGATTATATTTTTTTTCGAGAGAAAAAGGCGGGCCTCAGCAAGAATGTGTTTAGCAAACAGGCCATTGAAATAATCTTTGAGCATAGTAATGGAATACCAAGAATCATCAATAACCTATGTGACTTGTCGCTTCTCGTGGGTTCAGGCGAGAAAAAGACAATGGTCACCTATGAGGTTATAAAGGATATTATTGACGATGGTGCAGTTTTCTGAAATCTTAAGAAAAAAAGAGAAGAAGCCTCTTTCTGAGCCTTCCCAAAACCATACCCGGAAGGAAAAAGTGAGCGTGAGCAGTATTCGGCCAGCGGATGAAGAGATTGAACAGTTCGGAGCTGATCCGCAATCAACAGTGAGACACAATGAAAATATCAAGACATATTATGAACAGCTCTTAGAAAGGGCACGAGATGTCCGGGATAGAGTCAAGGCAAAACAGGGTATCGCCGCTTCACCGATCCTTTCTATCCTGCATCATATTACGATAGAAGATCTTATTGATCCGCTTTATGAATACACGGTGTTATATACCAAATTCAGCGATCTGCCGTCTCATGCAGTGTGTGTGACGGTTACCTGCATGAAGTTAGCCAAAGGAATGGGATATGATACCAAAGAGATTTTGAGATTAGGTTTAGCCGCTTTTCTTGAAAATGTCGGCATGTATCTAATCCCCGACACTATCCTGAAACAGGAGGGCAAGCTTGACCCGCGCAGTTTAGCCCTCATCAGGAAACATCCCGAGCTCAGCGCCCAGGTTATCAGTCAGATGGGTGAAGCATTTCACTGGCTGGCGCGCTTGGCCCTTCAGGTGCATGAAAGATCGGATGGATCTGGATACCCCAAGGGATTGAGCGGGGATGAGATATCGGAATTTGCATCAATCATAGGATTGGTAGACATTTATATGGCCATGATCCGAAACCGGCCATACCGAAAAAAGTATATGGAGACGGATGCCGTTAAATCGGTAATAGGGATCGACAAAGGAAAATTCCCAAACAAAATCGTCAAGGAGTTTCTGGTTGAGATCTCTCTATTCCCGGTCAACTCTTATGTACTGCTCAATAACAAGGCTATTGGTCGTGTGTTGTCCACTGATAAGGATCATCCGCTCAAGCCTGTAATTGAACTCCTTTACGACGGCGTGGGACAAAAATTGAAGAAAGGAAAAATCGTCCATCTGTCAAACTCGCCGCTGTTACGTATTGTGGATACGGTCGGCGAGGAAGAACTTCCCTAAGTAGTGCCCGAACGAAAACTAGGATTTTTTGTTCAGATCAAGGAAGGTGAAAATTTTAACCACAGGAATACATTGAGTATTTTGAGGATTAAAATTTGAGCCTGACGCAGATATGGGCGAAAAAGACAGTTTTCGTTCAGACACTAAGTAAGCGGGTGTCCCAGACACCGTTAAGAGGTCGAGTCGTCGACTATTTGACGGTCTTTTCACGGATGTTATTCACTCTCCTTCGGTAAAGTAAAAAGCCAATGAAAGATGCGAAAGAAAAATATCTGTTATTCATTAAAACGCTTATAGCTACCTGCCTTCTGTTGATGGCCCTGATGATTCTGGCATGCGGCACTATGGCCGTGAAGGGGACCCCTGTGAAAGAACTGGTCGCCACCAAACCGGAATTGGAGGAAATGAAAAAGATGAAGAAGGCGCAGAAGCTGGAGCTGGCCAAGATGAGTCAGGTCACGGAAAACTCGGTTTTCGAGACAATTGACGGTATTCCCGAATATCGGATCGGCCCCCTTGATATTCTGGAGATAAACTCGCGTGTCGGAGAAAGTAGCGTAACAACTCTCGTTACGGTAAATGGCCTGGGCAAGATCAACTTTTCATTCTTAGACAATCTGAAAGCGGCCGGTCTGACCCCGACCCAGTTGGATGCTCTCCTGACCAAGGAACTCTCTGCCTATATAAGAAACCCGAGGATTGACGTGATGGTGAAAAAATATAGGAGCAAGAGCGCTCTGGCATTGGGGGAATTTTCACTGCTCAGGGGGGGATCGGGTTCACAGACCGGAAGCGGTAAGCTTTTTCTCGAAGGCAAGACCACTCTAATGGATTTTATTGCCTTGGGGCATGGCTATACGGTCAAGGGGGATATCAGGCGGCTCAAGCTGATCAGGAAAGGGAAAACATATGTCATTAATGTTTATAGTATCATAGAGCAGGGGAATGAGAACTTGAATGTCATTATTGATAACGGAGACACGGTGGATATCCCGGAACTGCCGGAAGTCGGGGAAAAGGTTTTTATTATGGGAGAGGTAGAAGATCAGGGGGTGTACGACCTCAAGGATGCCGAGGATCTCCTCTCTGCCATTGCCCTTGCAGGCAAGTTCACGGATGAGGCCAAGGAGGAAAACACCCTCATTGTAAGGGCAACCGAAGTCGGGAAAAAACCTCTCGTCATGATGGCTGATTGTGAAGCCCTCCTGGAAAGGGCAGACCTTTCCCAGAATATTCCCCTCAGGGATGGTGATCTGGTCTATGTTCCAAGAATGGTGATTGGAGATATCAACAAATGGATCCGCAATCTTGACCCGGTGCTGGATTGGGTATTCTGGAGCAAATATAACGCCATATGGGAAGCCAAGCCATTTTGACCCGAGGTCTGTCATTCGTCAATACTCAGTAGTCAATCGTCATTAAACCACTGAGCCTGAGACCTTTGAAAAATGCTCAATTTTGGTCAAGATCAAGGAAGGCGATGATTTTAACTGCAGGAATATATTGAATATTTCGAGGATTAAAATTGATGGTCTCGTAAAAAGTCAGAAAGCACCCGTTATTGTCATTCCCGTGAAAACGGGAATCCAGGAAATTCAACTGCTTATGGACTCCCGCTCCCCGATCGGAGTCGAGGACAAGCTTCGCGGAGTGACGGCCTTGGAGACTTTTTACGATTTTGTCAAAATTTGAGCCTGACGCAGAGATTGGGCAAAATGGGGCGTTTTGCAAAGGTCTCAGCCTATCAACCATTGAACCCTTGAACGGTCACAGTAAGAGATGCAGTCTTGGCACAATACGACATAAATCTCAGTGAATATCTGCGAATCCTTAAGAAACGGAAGTTTACCGTTATTTTTATAGCCGCTATAATGGGTATATTCAGCACGGTTTTTGCCGCTATGAATGCCCCCATCCCCCTGTATACCTCAACCTGCAGCATCAAATTTGAAAAAGAGACAACTGTGGAGGGACTCTATGCCAAGACCATGTCCTGGTCAGAGGGAGACGACATGGAGACCCAGCTTTCCGTGCTGAAAAGCTACCCGGTTTTGAAAAGAGTTGGCGAGGAATTAGGAATGATAGCGGATAACACGTCAACGGAAGGTAACCAGTTGAACCCTCATGTGGCTGCGGTAATTGATGGGCTTCGATCAAAGATAGAGGTTTCGAGAGAAGGATATGCCAATATCATAGCGATACAGGCGACGGATCGAGATCCGGCACTTGCTCAGAAGCTGGCAAATACCGTGGCATTGGCCTACATGGAGGTACATACACGGGAGCAGAGCAAACGAACGACTGAGGCCGTGAAATATATTTCCGAAGAGCTGACAAAAGTGCGGCAAAAACTGCGGGGATCGGAAAATGAATTCAACAAATTTACTCAAAAAAACCAGTTGGTCTCCATTGATCTTCAGGGTGAGAATCTGTTGCTGGTATCCAAGGAGACAAAGGGGGCATTACAGAAGTTAGAAGAGTCAAAAGAACAATTGGATATCCTGGTGACCAAGCTGGATCAGTTCTTGAAAAATCCATCCGGTGCCGGTGATACCCTCTATTCGGAACATGCTAATAAGCAATATGAAATGATGAATGAGGCCCTCATAGGCATTCTGGTGGAGCGGGATTCCCTGCTAAAGGATTACACGGCCAAGCACCCCGAGGTCATTGCTATACAGCGTAAAATAATAAAAACTGTAAGCAAGATGCGAATTATTACCCTGTTACAGATGAAGAATATTGACAGGAAACGGGCGACATTGGAAGCGCGGCTTGAAGAGGTCAACGGAAAGACTCACGATTTGATGGAAAAAAAACTTGAGTACAACCGTTTGAAAAGAAAAGTTGTGTCATTTAATGATATGACGGTTCTCCTTGAAAAAAAGAATCAGGAGGCGCTGATCAGTAAGGCTGAAAAGCCTGACGAAGTCACTATCGTCAGGCCTGCGCTCTTCCCAAGGGTCCCTATTAATCCGCCAAAAACAGCGTCAAAGGGGGCGATGGGACTGGTCATCGGTCTGGTCATTGGTCTGGTCGTCGCTTTTGTCGTGGAGACATTTGACACCTCTCTCGGGGCCATTGATGATGTGGAGGAGGCCCTCGGATCCCAGGTCTTGGGAATGATTCCTCACGGGGATTTTGTCAGCATCAATGAAAGACCGAAGGGTGGGGGACCGGGGAATGGAGATACGTCCCATTTCAAACAGGAAGCGTACCTTGTTTCTCATTTTTTGCCGGAAACTATGATAGCGGAGAGTTTCAGGGCACTCCGGACGAATATCACCTTCAGCGATATGGAAAAAAAGATAAAGGTCATGTCGGTCACGGCCACGTCACCTTCAGAGGGGAAGTCAATGGTGAGTACCAATCTGGCCATAACCATGGCTCAGGCGGGTATGAAAACCCTCCTCGTGGAGTGCGATATGAGAAAGCCTGTAATATATAAGGCTTTTGGGGTTGATCGTAATCCCGGTTTGACGGATGTGCTGCTCGGGAACTATTCCGTTGATGAAGTGACGAAAACGATTACCGATATTATGGTAGGGGAAATGAGCATGGATGAGGTGATGGCCACGGCCGGGCTTGACAACCTCAATTTATTGACATGCGGCACCATACCCCCAAACCCTTCAGAACTGATCGATTCACAGCGTTTAGTGGAACTCATTGATGAAGTCAAGAATGAGTATGACATTGTCTTGTTTGATACGCCCCCGATTCTTTCCACATCCGATCCGATAATCTTAGGCACAAAAGTGGATGCAGTGCTCTTAGTTTATCGTGTCGGCGCTGTATCGAGGACCCTTCTTAAAAGATCTGCGACTCAATTAGAGCAGGTCAAGGCTACCCTTCTCGGGGTCGTCTTAAATGACATTAAGAGCGAACTGAGCCCTGATTTTCATGGGTACAAATACTACAAATCCTACTATTCCTATAAAGACGCGAAGGAAGAGAAAAAGGGTTGGAAGAGGGTTTTGTCTATCTTTGATGAGACGCGAAAAAAGATAACTTCTAATTTTAGCAAAACGCGGGAAAATGTAACTTCCAAAAAAGTTGAACCATCGGTTCATACCAAACAGAGAAGTAAAGAGAGAGACGTGGTAAAGAACCGAGGCTCGTTAAAGCTCTGGGTATCTCTGATTGCCTTGGTCTCCCTGGCTGTTGGTGTGCTGGTGCAAAATGGTTTCCTGCAGACAGAAAAAAATCTTTTTGCAAAACAGCCCGTGATGAAAGATACAAGACCGGTCCTCCCCCAAGAAAAGGTGTCTCAGCCGATTAAAATGGCGATATCAACGCCCCCGCCTCCCAAAGAGATCCCAAAAACGAAGGAACTTCCTGCTGCAACAAAACCCATAAGATATCCTTATTCTCTTCGCACCGGCTCTTTCAGGACCTTAGGGCAGGCAAAAAAGGAGATTGATCTGCTGAAGAAAAATGGCCTCTGGGCCTATTGGAACTATGTTGATCTCGGCAAGAAGGGCAAGTGGTACAGGATATTCGTGGGATCCTTTGCCACCTCTGAGCAGGCTGAAGAAGTCAAGAAGAAATATTCCCTGTCATCAGCGACCGTCTCGAAAACCCCCTATGCTGTTGAGATCGGAGAATTCCCGTCAAAGGAAGCCTTAAATGAGAAAATGGCGATGCTCAGCAAGGCGGTATATTCTCCATACGTTATCGAAACGCCCAATAAGGGATATCGTCTGCTCGTCGGGTCTTTTGTGTCCCAGGAACGTGCAGATCAAGTAGCGAATGAGCTAAACACATTGGGTCTCAATTGCAAGGCAGTTCTACGATGAATAAATCCTCCGGCCAGAGCAGTATTCAATTCATTATCCCTCTGGTCTTGCTGCTGGTCCTGATCTTAGGCCTTTCCTATTTAATACCGGAACTTACCGCCACCCATGCACTTGCCATAGGTGGCGGTATAGCGGTCTTAATTGTCTGCTTGGCCAGCACCGAAGTCGCCCTCTATATCCTTATCTTTTCCATGCTCCTTAGCCCGGAGTTTATTGTTGGCACCACAGAGGGCGCTTCCATGGGCAGAGGCGTGACCCTGAGGGCGGATGACTTCCTGATCCTCCTTATCGGACTCACCTGGATCGCAAAAATGGCTATCAACAAAGAATTGGGGCTCTTTTTAACTACCCCCCTCAATAAACCGATCGCTTATTACATTCTAATCAGTCTCATTTCCACCCTCTTAGGGTCCCTTTTCTTGAAGGTTGATCTGAAAACAGGTTTCTTTTTTGTGCTGAAATACTTTGAATACGTGCTCGTCTATTTTATGGTACTCAATCATCTGAAAACCAGGAGACAGGCGCGAGCTTATTTATGGGCCTTACTGATTACATGCACTATTGTGTCATTTTTGGGGTTGGCACAGGCTGCGCAAGGTGGAAGGGTCTCAGCGCCTTTTGAGGGGGACACGGGAGAACCGAATACCTTTGGGGGTTATCTTCTGCTGATGGCCTCTGTTACGACCGGACTGCTGTTAACAACCAAATCGTTCCGAATGCAGATGACATATGGAGCCATGGCATTCCTTTTTGTTGTTACGCTCTTCTTTACCGGTTCCAGGAGCTCCTTACTCGGTCTTATTTTGGCCGCGCTCGTCTTCCTCTGGCTGTCCGAAAAAAGAGGTTTGGTTTTTTTCGGCCTTGTTGCTGTGGCAGTGATTCTTCCCTTTACTGCCCCGAAGACGCTGACAAAAAGGGTAAGCCAAACCTTTACACAGAGGGCGGACCGAAGGCAGATCACTGTGGCAGGTACCAGACTCGATATGTCTACCAGTGCACGATTGATGCAGATGCAGAATGTATTGAGGGATTTTACCCAGCATCCTGTTTTGGGTTTTGGTGTTACGGGATACAAATTTGTGGATGCACAATATTTCAAGGTGCTTATTGAAACGGGACTCATAGGGCTGTTCATCTTTTTTCTCTTACTGTTAAGTATATTCAGACTTACCTACCGTGTTTTTAAGGAGGCGAGCGAACCCGTTGAAAAAGGCCTTTCCATGGGCTTCATAGCCGGATTCATCGGTCTTTTAGCCCATGCAGTCGGGACAAACACATTTATTATCGTGCGGATCATGGAACCTTTCTGGTTTGTGCTGGCTATCGTAGTTATGATGCCGAACCTTGAATCAGAAACGCCGGAAGGGAAAGACGCAGAGAGCATAGCGCATGGCAAAAAAAGGATGAGGTAGCCGACCAGGTTCACACGGGTCGATAATTTTGAAACAGCAGAGCAGATAGCCACGAATGGCACGAATGGGGCACAAATTAGTGAACATTAGTGTAATTAGTGGGTGGCTGTAGGCATGGTGGTTCTATTACATAAAGAGTTGGTGTATGACTGGAATAAAGGTTGGGTTGCTTATGAATTTCGGGAAGGAGAAGCTGGAATGGAAGCGTTTTGTATATTAGCCACGAATGGCACGAATGGGGCACAAATTAGTGAACATTAGTGTAATTAGTGGCTGACAAATGGAATTGGGGAATAGAATGCGATGATTAAATATAAAAAACTTCCGGAAAATATCGAGCTTCTATTAACCAACGCAGAGGCCTATCTGAAGTCGAGATCAGACGTAGTTTTTGCTTATCTCTTTGGCGGTCTTTCAAAGAGGAAACCCACGCCCTTAAGTGACGTAGATATTGCGGTTTACCTTTCAGAATGTGAGGATTATATTGAAAAAAAATTGGAGATTCTTGGCAAACTGATGATTCTTTTAGAGACTGACGAAATAGACCTCGTAATACTGAACACAGCTCCCCTCACACTTAAAATGGAAATACTGGAAAACAAAAAGGTCATTGTAGATAATGACCCTTTTTTAAGATACAGTTATGAATCCCTGACCATGAGAAAGTATTTCGACTTTTCGATAAAGGAAATGGGTATCCTTGAAAGGAGGTTTCTCCATGGTTGACAAGTCCCTTATCCTTAGAAAGCTGGCTGAACTTGAGGAATACTTGGAGCAGATAAAGGAGTATTCAGATATCACTGTAGATGAGTATTCAGATGATTGGAAGATTCAACGGATAGTTGAAAGGACACTACAGATGATGATTGAAAACTGCGTGGATATTGCCGGCCATATTATATCAGACAGGAGATATCGGATACCAAAAAGTTATGCAGATACTTTCAGTATCCTCCATAAAGAGGGTGTCTTAGAAAAGGAGCTCTTCGACACAATGGAAAAGATGGCAAAGTTCAGGAATATTGTCGTCCATCATTATGATAAAATGGATGCAGTTATAGTCGTTAACATTCTAAAAAGGTATATTGGAGATTTTCGAGATTATAGAAATGCCATCGTAAAATCTCTGAAGAAAAATGATGAAACTAAACAATGAAAGCAATTTCCCATGAATCTCTCTCTAAGAAGGTCGTGCGCGGTGGAATGCAGATAGCCACGAATGGCACGAATGGGGCACAAATTAGTGGACATTAGTGTAATTAGTGGCTAACAAAGTTAAACAAGTTATTAAAAAGACCAATCAAACCAATGGAATCAATAAAACCAATTATCCCCAACCCCACAATTCCCATAACAATTATTGAACCAAAAAAAGGATGGATTCCCATCGATCTGAAGCAGATATGGAATTATCGCGAGCTGTTCTATTTTTTGACAAAGAGAGACATCAAAGTCCGTTATAAGCAAACTGTTTTGGGCGGGCTGTGGGCCATCATTCAACCCGTCTTCACCATGATCGTATTCACCCTCTTTTTTGGACGTCTTGCCAAGATCCCTTCAGACGGCATCCCTTACCCCATCTTTGTCTATGCGGGCCTGCTCCCATGGACCTATTTTGCAAATGCCCTCTCTGCTTCTGGAAACAGCCTCGTTGGAAGCGCTAATCTTATAACAAAAGTCTATTTTCCTCGATTAATCATTCCTGCCTCTGCCTCCCTGGCAGGCCTGCTCGACTTTTTTATTGCCATGCTTGTCATGGGTGCAATGATGATTTACTATAACTTTATTCCAAATATCGGCATTTTGCTTTTCCCTCTTTTAGTTGGTTTGACTTTTCTGTGTGCTGTTGGTGTGGGGTTATGGCTGTCAGCCCTCAATGTCCAGTACCGGGACATACGATACGTTATCCCATTTCTCATTCAAATCTGGATGTTTGTCTCGCCCGTTATTTACCCTGTCAGTATGGTCAGCGAAAAATATCAATGGCTTCTGGCTCTGAACCCCATGACTGGTGTGATTCAGGCATATCGGGCGTCTCTGCTGGGTCACAAGCCCATTGACTGGTTTCTGTTAGGCATATCAACAGCCATAATCTTTATCATCTTTCTGTCAGGCCTCTATTATTTCAGGAGGATGGAAAAAACTTTTGCGGATGTGATTTGAAGCATGGAGCATGGAGCTAAGAGCTGAGAGCCCGGAGCTCGGCGGCCCGAGGCAGCCATGATTGTTGAAGAAACAAATCTGGACAGAGTTCTCCTGATAAAACTTGACGGTTTTGAGGATCATCGGGAGGAGTATTTAGAGCTGTACAATGAGAAATTATATAGGGAAAAGGGCATTTACATTCATTTTGTTGAAGATGACATTTCTTTGTATAGAACTCTCAGCTCCACGCTTCATGCTCTCTGCTCGTTGCCCCATGCCCTTTGCTCTATACTCTGTGCCCCTGTGTGCTCTGTGAGAGATTGATTTCATGTCTGACACCGTAGTCAAAGTCGAAAACCTGAGCAAGCAGTACCGCATCGGCGCTCACGAAGGCTACAAAACCTTCCGCGAAACCCTCGTAGATGCAGCCAAAGCCCCTTTCCAACGCCTCAGCTCAGCTTTGAAGACGCTCTGACTTTTGGCGATGATGATATAGATGAAAACTGGGAGAATTATAGAGACATTTTCTTAGCAGGAGGCATTCCATGAACATTACGGAAAGGAAAAATACCGAGCTAATCAAGGAGCTTAATAGGTACATTCGTGAACATCCCGAGTTTGCGGATAGTATTCCAAATAACGCTACAGTGATTATGCAATTAGATGGTGATACAGAGTTCAATGAGTGGAGTCTTGAGTTGGCAAATAGGCATGCTGAAAAAGGCCGCCCGCTAATATACGTTAAAATAAGGAAAATGAAACCT